>Ga0228710_1003945_pt1 | contig 23493 bp, 9 predicted proteins | sample MedpolnodulmetaG_FD_177995 | JGI IMG/M metagenome (GOLD analysis project Ga0228710, IMG submission 177995) | Root nodule microbial communities from Medicago polymorpha collected in Santa Monica, California, United States - pink nodules | ecosystem: Host-associated > Plants > Roots > Nodule...
AAATCGTAACAAGTGATAAAGTGGTAAGTTTATTGTTCTCCATATGAATTGTCGTTCAACTTAGCAATTAAAAAAACTTATTCAAAAGAGTGAAATTAAAAAGAGATATCAATAGAATTACACGGTTTAATTGCCCTGACAAATGCAAGATTAGGTTTGTGATTCATATTATTAACGGGGATTAGGGAATCCTTGAATCCCTCATTCGTCTTTGTTGGAATTAACTCATAAAATAATTAGTTATTTGGTGTCCACTCAAGATGTAAGAAAGTAAATTTAGAAATCCTTATCAACCCTGACGACGACATGTGCGGCAAGATGACATAGTTATAATTTAACTTGGTTATAATTACAACGTTACCGGAAAGAAGATTTCAAAATTATGAAGTATCATACCTAAGTTCATTAACTATAAATGATAAACAGGCAATTGGAACTTCCGTGAACTAAATAAATTTGGGTTGTCAATCCTACTAATTCCATATAGATCAATTTTCAAGATTACCAATACAAATTCTCAGTTGAAAAAGCTTTAAGAACAAGCAAGGATGAATTAAATCGGACATAAGAAAAATCATAACTGAATATAAACTTTGTTAACTGAATCCAACAAACAAGAAGGGGTTCATCTTCAAATACTAATCAAAGAGGGTTAGTTGTTCATGACAACATACATCATAACAAAACATTAGAAAAACATACCCTGGACAGAACAAGAGGAGGATAGAGACCCTGCCTTGAAACTCTGATGCTTGACCCTTGACTTGAACATCTAGCTTTCTGAATGAATAATAATGTGTGCAATGATCTCTATTTATAGCAAGTGATTACTTACGGTTTAAGAGTAGAAAACCGAGCTTTTTGCACTAATCCAACTTAAAAAACAAGCAAACTGCCACTTCTGGCCGCAGTTGGGTGCATAGACCTAGGTGCAGTGGCACATCTACCAAGTGCAAGGGCATCTATGACAACCTCTCCTGTTCGATTTTTTTTGCGTTTTTGTCCCGTTTTTTTATCGTTCTTCCATCTGGAAATTACTAGGAACTTGAAATGAATTTTCTTCACTTTGTATTGTCTTCAAAAACCTTCTAGGAACCATTGGTCTTCAATTTCATATACTTGATCCTTCACGTAAAGTCTTGATTAGTCGATTTGCATGATCTAGTATAAAATTGAATTATAATAACTCGGGTGAAAACAATACAATATATTTCTCAAACCATTGACAACTCCTCTAGCTCTCATCTTATTTGTCTTCAAATGAAAATAAAAGTACTAAAAACATATCCAAAAATGTCATATGATGCTCCGTCATCATATAACCTAATATAGTTTAATCAAAACACAAATTTGGATTAAGTGTTGATATCTGAAAAATTAATGGTTGATAATTGGCTAAGTTAATTAGATAATTAGTTAGTTTGACTAAACGATCGATTTGGATGGATAAAGAATAATAGATTGGATTGATTAGATAATCAATTAGTAGAAAGAATAATCAAGTAGGTAGATGATAATTATATTAGTAAAATTAGCTTAATTTTTTTATCTAATTATATGTCGTAATTGATTAGAGTTAATTATTAGGATCAATTGAAAATGATTATATGTCGTAATTGATTAGAGTTAATTATTAGGATCAATTGAAAATGATAATGTTAATCTATTGTAATATACTTAATTGTAGATATGTCTTAGTTATATTAAATACTAATATTTCATGTTGATAAATGTTGTATCTTATAGATATATGCATATATTCATCTAAGTATGATATATTGCAGAGTTTTACCATGATAACATCAAAGTTTAATGGTCAAGGAGAAGTTGAGATATTTTAGTAGAAAAGACTTACATAAAGGTTGGGTAGAATTAGGGTGTTCCCTTTGAGAACTCAATCACCTTTATTGCGACAACTTAAATCCTAAATTTTTTCGTATAACACCTATACCATTGTACAATAACCTTCATAGTAACATTAACATTACCCATGTTTATGCAAAACTATGACATGCATCCTTTCATATGTGACTTCTTATGAAATATAATTTCAAACTACTCTGAAACACTTCATGATGAGACATGAAACCACAACACCGAGAGATAGACGACCACTCAATTCTTCATAAACCCTTTCGCCTACACATAAGACTTAATATAAGTGATTAGTTAGGTTAAATGAGGGATACACAGTTGCCCCTATATTAGAGGATCTCCCCAAGCCACTTAGGAATTCCCTTTGAGGTCCCCTAAGGTCTACCATATTATTCGTAGATTCAAAAATAATGACCTCCACTATTGGAACTTTCTATCATGTCCCCCCAATACGAGTTACCAAACCCTCACTCTAAAATGGCAACAAAAAAAAAATCACTTGGTCACAAATGCTTACTCTTGCTTTTCTCCACTTGTTGTCCTATAACATTTTTTATTTTTGAAGCATCACATACATGAGTCAAACGTAGTCATAAATCATATTTTAACACAACACATTCACATTTCACATAATCATATTAATTTTCAAAATTAATAAATAACAATTTTATCACAATGTTAAGGTAAACATAGTCAACACGTTCAATTAGTAACAACAACAATAGAACATATAGTAACATTTCAAGCATCCAAGTGTCAAAACAACTAAACAGTAAGCTTATGTCAATCAAATATAGTAATACAAGGGATATAAAAACATATGTTTCAACAAACATATACACTTCTATCATCAAAACATAATCAAAATATTTAATCATAACATATATATCATATCTAAGAATAGTTTTAATCTTAAGTTACCTGAATACCTAAAATCAACAAGTTATGTTACTAATTAGAGATTAAGCAGTAGCAAGCCCGAACAAAAATGTAAAATTTGACATTTTTATTTATCCTACACAAAAACACAACCTAATCGACATTTCAATCTTCTTCATTGGTTACGGAAGAACTGTCTCACAGAAAAAAGTTTTGATTCTCTTGACTTGAATCATCATGAATTAATCTGTGAAACTCTACAAGAATTTGGGGTGTTACACCAGCAAGTCACTTTTATTCATGGATTACAAGGTGGATTCTCTACTTGTATAAATTCGATGTCATTTGGATCAAACTATGAAGTAGTTGATAACTAAGTTGCATATCATATTTTCATGCATAATGGTAATATAATAAATGTTTATGTGTTTATGATAATTATGTTGTTGAATAAACTTGTTAGTGCATTTGATTTATTATAGGTTAAACTGCACTTTTCGCCCCCTAAGTTTGAGAATGTTGCGATTTTGACCCCCTATTAAAAAAATGGCAGTTTTGGCCCCTTTCGTCCCAAAATTGCTGAGAAGACGCCACGTGTCCCAAAACAGTGGCCTTAATCGCAACTTTTTGAGAAGATAAGGGGTCAAAAGAGCATATTTCCCTGAACATGGGGGGTCAGTTTTGCCATTTTTTAAAATAGGGGACCAAAATCGCAACATTTTGAAATTTAGGGTGCAAAAAGTACAATTTAGCCTTTATTATGTACTCACCTTATTTTATGTTTTTTAGTATTATAACTCAACCATTACATTAATTGTTTTCCTTGGGGCTTCTTATGCATCACTTGTGTGAGTAAATAATGAAGATGATGAGTGATCAGTAGAATCCGATCACATTAACTGGTTTAGTTTATCATTTTATTTGGTTGTTCATCTCTCTGAATCATGATAAAATTCTATAAGTGCATGTGAGTCACATTTATTATGAATTTAACTCATTTACTCATTCTTGATCCTCCCCCACCCCCACCTTGAGCTTAATGCATTCATCTGCTCTAACGTAATGGGATGCAACACTTTGCGTTTCATTTCATAAAAATTTTGTAATTTTCTTCTTGTATACAAAAATTATAAATGTGTAATCAACATCATCTCATTTGAAATTGAGAAAGATAATTGACTCATTTAATTTTAATTTTTTTTTAATATAAACTCACACATTAATAACTTCATTATTATTATTTAGACTTAAAAAATACATGCATTCATTCAATTTGGTATAATATATTGAAAACAACACAAATTCAATGTTGTTAAAGTTAAAAAGGATGAATTAACAAAAAAACTTATAACTATTAAAGTAATAATATAAAACAACAACATGCCTACAAATGTGGCAAAATTAAAATAACATATACTATATATAAAGAAAACAACCCCTTTCATCAATTTTTGACTGACTTTTTCTTTCCAAAAATACCTTCAATTTTAAATACAAATAACATATGTAATGAACTAACAATGGACAAATAATATTGGAGGGGGAGGTAGTAGCCTTACTCGAGGCCCTTCACCTTGTTGTTGCCAACAGATGGAACCGAGTTGTCTTCAAGTCCGACTCATCTACTCTTGTGCAAACTCTATCGTCTCCGGGTCATGGTGATTCAAAATTCTAAGTTATTGTTTCCAATATTATTTATCAGTTATCTTTACATTCCAACTTCAAAGTAAAGTTTGTTAGGAGACAAGCGAACATAGTTGCTCATAGTTTAGATAAGGCGACCTGTTCTTGAGCTAGCCACCGTATTTTTGATTCATATCCTTCTTATATTGAACATTGGTTGATTAATGGTAATAGTTAACTTTGCTTTGGTAAAGAAAAATGAATAAATTTAAATATTAAAAAAATGTAACAAACATGATATGAATATATATATATGACTGGGTTTTTTCTTTTATCATTTAAAAAGTGTAACAAACTAGATGAATATATTTATACTTACTTTTTCATTATTCCAATTATACCCTTAAACAACTTTTTCTATAATAAATATTGTTGTTGGTGTCATTAAAAAAAACAATTTAGATCATATTTTTTTGCTATATTGTTGGTGTTATTGAAATAAATAATCATGATTAGTTTGGTTTGTTATAACTTCAAAGCAACAAACGTTTATATTTTTAGTTTTCATCCAAATCAAAATTTCATAAAAAAAAACCGTTAATAATTTTCAAACGTTAGTGCACTACAAAAACTGGAAAGACGGGCACGTGAGTGCCCGTCTTTTCGCTAGTTATAATAATATTCATGCCTCGGAACACTTTATTATGTATTTAAAGATATTAATTATTATTGTTTTTTTTATTATGACTAAAAAAGATATGCACCCATTTAAATTCGTAGTATCAAGGTAATTAAAATCGGATCGGCCGGTTCAACCGATTCAATTGGGAACTGGACCATTATCTCGTCTGGTAAGCCCTAAAAACCAATGACATAAAAAACTGGAAAACTGGTCAAAACCAACGGTTCATACGGTTTTGCATGCCAGGCCGTCTTTGCTCCAATCTATTTCTATATGTTCCTGATTTACACGAATTTTTGTTTAAAGATGGCTTAATTGCAGTTTTGGCCCTCTAAATATCACAAACTTGCAATTTTGGCCCCCATAAAAAAGCAATAACAAATCAGTCCCAAAAGTTTACCGTTTTTGCACTTTTGGCCCCCCAGACCAATTTTGATTGGATCAATGCATATATGGTACCCATATCACTTAAGTGAGGGTCCACATGTGTTAATGTATCAATTATTTAAATGTTTATTCCATGCTGGAAAATAATAAAATAATAAAATTAAAAAATTAAAAAATAAAAAGAAATAAAAAATCAAAATATCTATGCTCTTTCTTTTTCTCTTTCCTCTCTCGCCACCCTACACCAGTTTCATCTGGAACTCAAATCAGGACTACCAACAACGTAGCATCACCTTCATCAACAATCAAATCAGGACCAACATCTGGACCCCAATCAAGAGCACGTTCAGTACACCACCAGTACTCTTGAAGAGTCTCACCCTTCCGAGAGAAGACGACGGTGTTGTTACTAGCGGTGGCGGCAACATGGTCTTGAGTTGAGAAAATGTTGCAAGAACATCAAAGGACTTCAACACCTAAGGCAGTTAGGGTTTCGATTAGGACGACTGTCTGGCTCCTTTGAAGGGTTGGGATGGTCTGAACTCAATTCGGCAGGAGTGGTGAAGAGTGTGAGAGGTGAGTATGGGTATAAGTACGGGTTTAAGGGATTGGTAGTTGGTGGAGTGGAATTGTATTGAGCACTCGTGTCCCTCTTTAGTTTGAGAAGAAGAAGAAATGTGAGTGTGAAGCAAGCAAGCAAAGCAAAAAAGATACTGATTTGGAAAAATTAGGGAAATTATTGTTGCTGGAATGAAATGAATGAATAAATTTGTTGCTGGAATTTTGAGAAGTTATTGTTGGGGTAAACTTAGGAAAACTAATGAATATTGTTGCTGGAATTCCTTGAGTTTTTTCATTCATAATTTTATTTCTTTATTTAATTTTAGAAATGATTATGTGGTATTTTAACTTATTTTGAATTTAAAAAAAAATTATACATGTGGCATCCTACTCACCTAAGTGAGGTGCCACGTGTAAGTTTCCTTGGTCAAAATCAGACCAAGGGGCCAAAAGGAGGTAAACTTAAGGGGTTGATTTGTTATTGTTTTTTTTATAAGGGGCCAAAATCGCAAGTTAGTGATATTGAGGGGGTCAAAACTGCAATTAAGCCTTTAAAGATTTGTGCAATAAATAATAAGCCTTCTTGTTTTTAATAAGCTAAATTAGCCCACTTAAATTGACATCACGGAGAATCGAACTTGCGACCTCGAGGAGGAGCGCACTCCCAGATCCCAAGCCAATACCACAAATAATAAGCCTTTAAATCCCCTTTTGTTTCAATTACTTCAAGATTAAAATTCGGAAAATATACATGTTGAATTAGAAACAACGAAATTGCAGAACATATATAGGGAAGAAAGAAAATTGCAAAAGAAAAAGAGAGAATCAGGAGGAAAAAGAAGGGAGCTTGATTCATTTCGTTGAAATTTCCATGGAAGCACCAATGAAGATGCATGAGAATGAAGAAAAAAAATTGGAGTAGAAGAAAGGATAATGGATGCTGCAAAGATGACATTGAGAAAGAAATCAAAAATTGAAGACAGTCGGTACTCATCCATTATAATTTGACTACTACTTTTTCCACCCTATAAGGTTCTCATCCACCCTATTTTAATTCAAAAAATACCATTTGATTATATAATCCGAAATCCAGTTTGGATTATATAATCCGAACCAATTCGATATATAAAGCAAACATCAGCCCCTCCTCCCATTTTACAGTTTTACTTTTCACTTTTTACTTTCTCTCTCCCTCTTATCCCAAAATCCGAAACCCACAAATTGGTCCAATCTTAGAGTTTTTTATGCTCAAAATCATCGCTTTTGAAGGTTCATCACACAACAAAGTGAAGGTTATGCCTGATTCCCAATGCATACAAGACAATTTGTTCGTTTTTTTTCCTGTGAACTAAACCAGTTCGGATTTTAAAATCCAAACTGGACTGTTATTGCTTGGATTTTAAAATTTGAACTTTACCCGTAGTTTTCTTTTCCTTTATGTTTTGTGTATTTTATGTTGATTGTGTGTTACCCTTTTATGCATGTTACATGTATGGAACCTGTTGAGTGCACCAAGGGTGATGGAGAAGCAATGTATGACTATGTTAGGAGAGAGCGTTTGGAGAGGTTGCATATGGAGGGTAAAGTTCTCAGGCGTGGGGGTGGTAGGGCAAGGGCACGCCGTGCTGGTGTTGATGGGGAGGGTACAGCTCAAGGGAACCATCCTGAGCCACAATACAAACCTCAACCTCAAATGAAGATGGAGAACGAGCATCAGATGAAGGATGATGTTGAGGCTCAGAAGGAGGTGGTGAAGGGAAATCGATTACATAAATAGGCAGCGGAATAAAAAAAAATTATTTCCTTTCATTGGATCATTACGAATTTGATATGACCAGTGATTAGCATGTTACCACTCAAAGTGCAGAAAAAGGATCTTGATCACAGCAAAGCAAAAAGCAGAGCCTCTACTCGTCCACACGAACGGTGCTTCTCTGGTTCTTGATGCTAGCCAAACGATTAGAGGTTTGAGAGAATTAAGGTTTCTAAAAATATGCAACCTTTGACTTTAGCATAAGGGTTCTATTTATAGAACTCCTAGTGTGTTCTGCAAGTAAGAACTCGCTATTGGGCTACCGTAAGCCCATTAACACATTTAGCCATATGTTAACTAATTAGTGTTATTTGCTAAACACACCCATCTTATAAGTCTTACTTATATTTCTCCTTTTGACCGTTCTTTTGTGTGTGGCCCTATATGTTCTTGGCACGTTGGCAATAATATTAAATCTTATATTCAATATTATAAACAGTGAGCGTTATCTAGCAACACATCACCGCTACCAAAGTGACAAGAATGTCAAGTGATCTAACGAAACATTTTCCATGATAATGTTCATGTGCACAATTACTCATTTGTCCTCATATCAATATTGATCCCAACGCATAGATTTTGTCACTTTTGTATAGATCAATATTTGTATTTCTTTATCTCTAAATATACTAAATAACGAATAAGTCCAATATCTCATATGGACTTAGTTCGCCATGGTCATGCAATTTTACAGTCATATTTCATCAAGAAGCCAAAAGATATATCTCCTGTTATGAAGGAGGGAGAAATCTCATCTAGGACACTCATGTCCCTCAGCATGATTCGTCAAATACCCATTAACCAGCGTTATGGTCATCCTATTACAGACAATGTTTGAATGGCAATAAAGCATCTGAGTCCACATCTAGGGATCATAGTGGTTTCAAGTCTAAGAGTGGTATACAACATTATCACTGTGAGAATATCTTATGACACTTTCATAACATACTATGTAGTTTTCTCACAGTGGGTTAATCCAGTATAAATATTACTCCTAATATTTATACCTATGTATAAACTTAATATCTCATATCAATGACCCATGAGATGCAGTCATCAATCTACATACATAATAGTCTTCACGCTTTATTATTATCCCAATTTATATTAAATCTTGACTACAGATACATTTTAGAATATCATTCTTTATGGTAATGTAATCTCATGATTAAATCACACTTAATATTCCATTACACGAACCATCTATTCTAGGGACTTTATTAATCATACAAGAATTATAATAAAGAATGTCATATATTATTTAGTAATAAAAGACATGATACATAACACAAGTTTAACATAAATTATTGGCCTCTTAGGCTTAGACCAACAAGTGGATGATGATGAACAACAGCAGCAACAACGTGTGCCGGAGCCAGAGCTAGAGGAGCTTGAAGACTATCATGGTGGCCCACACGACTTGACTGTGCCGACGAAGTACCATGTTCACATGGCCAGGATGGTGGATGATGGAGTGGTAAAACACTACACCTATTATGTGCAACTTTAATGATTGTGAAACTGTTGTTAATTTTTGTCATGTATTATTCGGATTATTGTGAAACTGATGTTAATTTTTTGTTTTTAATTTTTGCAGGGGCGTAGCAATTTAAAATGTGTAAACAATGGAAAAAAAATAGAGGCGATACATGATGACCAAAACATGACTATGATGGTAGCACGGTGGTGGCGTGATGGTCTGAGAGACACGGTATTCAGTGGCTGTAGGATACCAGTTACAACCAGATTGACCACATGCTGTGTTTTGCATTTGCGAAGAGGTGGCACACGGAGACATCGAGCTTCCATCTTCCATTTGGGGAGATGATTGTGATACTCGATGATGTGTCATGTTTGCTGCATCTCCCAATTAATGGTATGCTTTTGTCCATGAGAGTATGACAAAGGCCGAGGTTGTTCAGATGATGGTGGACCATTTGGGGGCTGATGCGGGGGACGCATGGAATGAGGTGACTGATACAAAAGGTGGACATGCATGACTTAACTACTTGAAGAAAATTTTCAAAGAGCGTCTTTTGGAGCAGCAGAAGGTCTTCAATGAAGATTATAAGGTTGCGATGCAGTAGTTGCGGGAGCAGGCCGTCCATATATATTTGCTCTACTTGGTGGGTATCACGTTCTTCACTGACAAGAGCGCCTACTATGTGGATGTTGCTTATTTGAAGTACTTCAGAGACCTGGAGCTTGTCGCTGGTTATGCATTAGGAGTTGCTTCACTTTCACATATGTACATGGAGCTTAACAATGCCTCCCATTACAAGACCAGACATCTGTCAGGATAAACTTCTTTGTTACAGGTATAAATAAATAAGTATGTTTGTTTATTCATCTGTATGTCTTGATTGTTTTATATTTATATGTGGTTGTCTTTGTTGCAGGCTTGGGTGTTTAAGCACTTCAGGGGTATTGGTAACAAGGATTTATGGGGTGGATATCAAGAACTTCAGCATCCACGTGCCATGATGTATCTACCATCCAGGGGTACGTCTACATCAGACGAATACAGAGAGCATCTGGATCAGCTGGATCTGGCGAGTGTTAGCATGGCCCCATATGTTGAGCACCGTCATGCATGTTCATTCGTGGAGGTCAGCCTTTACTCTGGATGGCTCAGATACGGTACCTGCAAGGTGAGATATCTGTCGAAGCGGGTGCTTCTCCAGTTTGGCCACATGCAGACCATCCCAGACATCCATGTGAGAGTTCACTTATTCAGATGACCTTAGGTGAGATCAGCAACCGCTATGCGCACTATCTTGATCATGTGCTGGCAGATCAATAGTTGAAGCTCTCTGCTATTCAGAGTGTGGAGGCGGAGCCGAGATACATCAGATGGTTTTATCTCATCTCACATCCACGCATGATTCTTCCAGACGAGGATGTTTAGGTCCCGAGGCCACCAGAGCAGGAGGCCCTTGATGATATTGTTAATGAGCAGGACGGAGAGTAAAGGTACTTTGATCTGGGTGGAAGGTTAGGTCGTATCAGAGAGCATGTCTCTGTTTTCATGTCCAGTAGTGTGGTGGCGCAAGGGCCTCCAGCATGGGTTCATTTGGAAGGAATCTTGGGAGAGGTTCATGGAGGGCGAGTTATCGTTGTAGGCGTGATGTTGAGGGTAACAGGGTGGCAGGGGTTGATTTTATGATGTTGTGTTGATTTTATGTGGTTGATGCAACATTTGGATATGTTGTTGATTTTTATGTTTGAACTTTTTATGTTGTTTTGTAACAATTGGATAATTTTCGCTTTAAATTTAATGTTGTGAAAATTGTGTTCTGTTGTTTCTTCTCGTTTATACCATGTTTATATCACGAATGCATGTTTATGTTGTATAGAAGCAATTTTAAGTGTCAAATGCATGTTTCATCCAAAATAGACCTTGTCTGTCTCTGCGCTGATACAATTCAGATTATATAATCTGAAATGTTTTCACATATTTTGGATTATATCATCTGAAATGTCTCTTTTTCCCTCCAAAGTTTGACAGTTTATGGGGTGTTTGACACATTTCGGATTTTATAATCCAAAACTGACTAAAATTGTTTTGGATTATATAATTCGAATATATCCTATGCACTTCAGCATCAAGATCCTTCAGGGTGCTTCAGACTCCAACAGGGTCGGAAAGTTTCAGATTATATAATCCAAAATTGGTTCGAATTATATAATCTGAATCAAGGGTCTTTTGGAAGAGAAAAAAAATAGGGCGCGCGAGAATAGTCTTATAATTTAGGGTTTTTTTAGAAGTATAATCTGGGGTTTAAATAATAGACTCGGCTTATAAAAGGAGCCCATTAAGAATTTTTCTTAAAAAAAAAACAAAGAAACTTAGTTTTTTTTTTGTTGGTCTTGGATGAAGTGATAATCCACTGAAAATATACTCACACACAACTGTGATGTCCTAGGTTCGAACCCGTGTCACGACGTCCGGCCTTGCAATTTCGGCATTTGCCAGTTGTTATATACCTTGATGTTGGGTGAACTTTGTTATTTTTCTCTCCTAAAAAAACTTTGTTATTTTTCTATATACTTTTTTGGTTAATTATTTTTACTAGTATATATATTTTTTTTAGATATACTAGTCTATATTTTTTTACTAGAATATTATAATAAAATAAAAAAAGTATTATTTAATTAAATCTGGTTGAACACCGGTTGAACCTCAAAACCTTAAACACTTGCTTTCACCGGTTTAATGTTTGGTCTGGTTCTGATTACCTTGGGTAGTATATATTAAAAACAATATTTTTTCAAAAAAAATAATAAAAACAATATAAATTCAACGTTGCTAAAACAAAACAAAACAATGTCGTATTTAGACAGTAGAATTCACACATAAGAAACACATACACTTAAGAAAATTCACACATACACTTATTGAGGGATCTATTAAGTCACAACCCTATAACTTTACCCAGTCAATCACATCTCAACCATCTGATCTGGATCAAACAATTCAAATGTAACTTATTGTATATAATCACAGTGCACACAATTTAAATTCTTCAAATAACCTCACCTTCCATGACATTCACTTTATACCATCGCTTTTTTAAGTCAATTCAAAAATTAAAAGTTTAATTCTCTCTTGCAAAAGTTTAATTTTTTTAATAAGGGATTAATTAATATGAAGCTTTTGTGTCTTTGACTCTTAAAATTTTATATTAAATTCATTTTTTTTAGAAGAAAAATTATTAGGGTTTAAGAGATATTCTTATAATATTCTAAACACTCTTGCAAAAAATCATTTAAAAATTTGAAAGATGCATATGATACGACTTTAAAGCATTGACCAACAATGTGGATGAAATCTTTTGGGGACTTAAAGTTGGAAAAAAAGTTAGGGGACTAAAATAAAAATTGAAATATTTATAGTAATAAAAAACGTGTTTAACCCCTCCTTATATTGTGTAATTAAGAATGCTTTTAACTCCAAATTCAGCAACTTGTAATCAAGCAAATGTTCAACAATCAATTGGTGGTATATTTCAATAATAATAATAATAATAATAATAATAATAATAATAATAATATGGGTTAATTAGTTTATATTATGACCTTTTTGAGTTTAAAAAGGGAGCTATCAAGTCAAAATCTCACAACTTTTCTTAGTTAATCACATCTCAACCATCTGATCTAGATCAAACAATTCAAATGCAATAGAATGCATATAATCACAGTGTACACAATCTAAATTCTTCTAACAACCTCACCTTCTATGACCTTCACTTTACCAATCTTGTTGGTCGATTTTGCACAATGGAGCTGGAAAAACTCACCCCAAAGGAAGAGACCAACACCCATTCAACTTGATTGTGGGAAAATCATAGTTTCATTACCATTCTTCGCACTATTTTTTTTTTTTGTGGTGGTCGGGGTTCGAACCCTAAATCTTGCATATGTTATGCATTATTATTAGCAACTGAGATAAGCTCGTTTGGAAACACGTTTATCCCATATATTTGTAAGCTTAGGACAATCCAATGTGATTTGGTGTAAAATTATAATGGTTGGTTTTCATTGTGATAAATGAATTCAAGCCTCAAATGTACAAGTTGAAGTTGAAGCTAGTATTCCAAGAAAATCGATGAACACTTTTTTTACACGTGAATTAATGTTTTTATCTATAAACAAATACTTCCTAAAAAAATAATCTATAAACAATCATTTTATGCTATTACTATTTATTGCATGAGTTGTGCATATTTATTAATACACATATTAATATCCATTTGATATTCAAAATTAATTTTGATCATAATTATCTAAAAAAACATGAATTGATAAGAATCATTTTTACTTTAATATAATTAAATATATATCAATTTTTGTTCAATTCACTTTTACTCATGATCAATTCAATCAAAATCAATTTTTGTACTCGTAAAACCAAACAAAATCATATTTAGAGTTGCCATTTATGAATGTTGTCAAATGTACACTGTCCCAAGCTTATGCAAAGCACCAACAATTTTTCGTGTTCAATCAATCAGATGGAGATGTCTAATTCTCAAACAAAAACAATTATATATATAAGATCACGTGTTTTTTTTAAAATATATAAGATCACATGTTAATTGTATAGTATTAACCTTTTTAAAATTTTATAAGTGTTGTCAAAAAAAATAAATTATAAGTGTTCTGAACTAAAATTTTACTGCACATGTAAAGTGACGGTGGTTCATTAATTTGTCTCTCTTATCACCATAATTTCTATAAATCAGTCGGTCTTGAATTTGAACCAAAACCGCATTCCATATACCCAAAAAAATTGTATAACCAAAACTACATTTTTATTAACAAAGAGATCAAAATGCAAATAAACTTATATAATTCTAGTATAATTCAGATCAAATACTCAAAAGTGCAATTAAATCAAAATTCTACAAGGATCAATATCTTAGAAAAGATATGAGATTATTGTACTTAAATTACACAAATAATATCTCAAAATTGAAAGCAAAAACATAACAATGTCATAAGATGTTAGTACTAAGTAGTTGATAAACTAAAATGGGAAACATTTACCCAAATACTACAAAAGAGAGAAAACAAAACATACTGTATATTTATAGTTTGTAAAAATAGAAGGGGGGGTGAAGGACATTTGGTCAAATGTGAAGGTGGGAGACCTTAATAAATGAAGGTGTCATAGTGGAGTGCTCAGATGATCAGATGACTACTGAGAGCAAAAATTGTTAGTATGCACAGATAGTACATATTGGTGGGCTGTCTTCCCTCCATTAAAACCACACAGATACATCTCTCCTATCTCTCTCTCTACACCACATCATCATCAACATTTTTCAATTTTTTTCCTTAAAAATTTAATATTTTTTTATTAAATTTTTTACTATACCCAACACTCCTCTCTTCTATAAATAGCCAGAATAATAGAGAGGTCTTGTATTTTTTTTACTAGGGTTCATAAACATAAACTTCTCTTCTCTCTCACTCATCCTTCATCACCCCCAAAAAAAATTATTTAAATTAAAAAAGATCAACATCAACAACCATTTGATAAAAGCAAAACACAAGTCTCATCTGAACTCATAATAAATATTTGAAATTAAAGATAAGTAGCTATAAGAAGGGTAGCTAGCTATATATATAAATAGCTAGGTAAGGTTTGAAGATAGAGAGAATTACAAATTATTTATTATAATTATTAAAAAAAATAAAAATGGTGAGAGACATGATGATGGGAACTAGTACATATAACTCAATTTCATCATCATCATCAAGAGGAGACATGGACATGGACATGGGTGTGATGAATATGAAACCTGCATGGCTAGAGAGGTTGATGGATGAAACATTCTTTGGTGATTGTGGGGTCCACAAGAATAGAAGGAAGAACGAGAAGAACATTTTTTGCTTACACTGTTGTCTTAGCATCTGCCCCCACTGCTTATCTTCTCATACTTCTCATCCTCTTCTCCAGGTATTATATTATATCATACCATATTAATTCTACACAATTTTTTTACATATATAATTAACAATTCTTTCTTAAATCCAATTCACTTTCTTCAATTGTAAACCCTTCTTTTTGGTTATATTATATGGTTTTTCTAATATAAAAGAGTTGCTTTATTTATGTCTTTCCCCTTGTCAACTTCAATTGATTAAAGGGTAATTGGAAAGTTTCACGTGATGGTGTTAATTTTCAAGTAGACAATTTTTTTTAATTAATTTGTTCATCTTTTCATGTTCTTGGAACTTTGTTATCTTTAGGTCCTTTTATTGTTTGATGGATATTTGGAAATTCTTGGATTTTCACTTGTTCCTACCTAGCTAGCTAATTACTAATTAGTCCTTTTTTGCTACCATTTTTGTTCTTCTTTTGAGAGTTTTCTGGATCTATTTGGTTTTGTCATAATTCTATCTTTATAATCAATTTCTCGTGACCTTCTTTGATTATAATTTCTTTCTGACATGCAATTTTGGAGGATTTACTTGGTGGCAGTTTCAAGGGTTTTTTTTTAATCCTTTTTGGAATATTTAATTGAACATGGTTCAATTATAGCTTATGAATTTGAAAGCAATTTTACATGAAATTATTGTAAAATTATTTTTGGATATTTTTATTGGTTTCACCTCATATCTTTTATCTGCAAACAAAATTCACTGAAATTATGTCTCTCATGGATTCTCCAAATCTGGAAATTAAAGTATACTATAATGGAAAATAAAAAAGTGAGGTTGTATTTTCTTAATTTCACTCATGAGGAAATGAGGCAGTAAAAAAGTTGTAAAGTTAAAATTGTTGGGGTTTAATTTGGTCCATGCAATTTTCTCTTTTGTAAACTTTCCATAATTATGTCAATTAATGGGGTTACAGGGTTGTTTCTGCTAGATCTTTTCCTTATCCTACCAGACTAAATTATAAACAAATATTGCATCGTAATTTTTGAACCACTTCTATTTTATTGATCATATTATCTCTAATATGCCTTTTTATTTAATTCATCTTTTGTATTTACAATGAATAAATCTATTAGTTATAGATCATAATTTAGACACTAGATTTAATTGTTTGTTCTAATTGTATAACCTGAATCAACTATCTTTTATTAGAGTCCTCAAAGTCTAATCAACGGACGATATCGATGTTATTAGGTTTGACATCAGTACTAGAAAAAGCAAAATTAGCGAGGAAAATTAGTGACGGAAAAAATGAAATTCCTCACAAATTTCTTGGTCGCAAAATTTAGTGACGGAATTAGAGAGGGATTTCATGTTTTCCCTCACTAAATATCCCTCACTAATTTTTGTTTTTTAGTAGTGCATCTTCTTCAAATTCTAACAAGAAACTTAACAATTTAGTGTGAATTTTATAACTTGTCACTTTATATAAGAAAAAAAATTTATTTTATTAAAAATAAAAATGCGAATGAATACACTTGATACATTATTTAAGGACCTTTAATGATTAATTTTTTATACAAAGTTGTCTATTCAATATATTAGAAATTGAAATGTATAACTTTTTAAATAATTTATTTCTTAATTTTAAATTTTTAAAGAGTGTCTCGAGAAAGCAATTCTATGAAGAAAAAAAAACACAATTCTTTATGTGTTTCTCATTAAGTAGTAAATAATTGTCTAATAAAAAATCACCAGAATTGTCTCATTGTATTTGGGGTGTCCCCATATCTATGTTTATGCATATTTATATATGGTTTCCAAAAGGGTTCACCAAATGTCTTATACTTGGTTCTTACTTTTTGGTTTTGGTTTTTTTCCCATTAATGGAAGATCTCTTTTTTATCCATTTCTCCCTGCAAAGGTTTATCAGCTGTTACTTTCATTGAAAGCGAAAAGTTTGACCCATTGATTCCCAATTCATGTTGAGGCCCTATATTTAAATCTTTTGCACAGGAACCCACCACTTCTATTTAAATTATTCCTCATTTCACACTTCATTTAATTTTTTTTCCTCTTGAATTTATGGAAGGTTTCTACACAACCATGGGTTGGTTGGTTTGGCTAACATTTTCATTTAAATCCTCTCAATTTTCATTTGCTTCTCCCAAAAAATGTTGCATTTCACTAAAGACAAAATTGATATGAAGATAGTAAACAATGAGAAAAATCATTGTGCAAATGTTTTACTCAACATACAATACATCAAATAATATTTCCTTCGTCTCAAATTATACGACGTTTTGGATATTTCACACGTATTAATAAATATAATTAATATGTATGGGAAAAAGATATTATGATTGTTGTTTTATAAAATTATCTTTAATAAATGGTATAGGAAAAATGAATTAAAGAAGGGAAATAGTTAAGATATTGCAAACAAGTGATAGATATGATAGGGAAAATAACATTAATGATTTATTTATATTGTAAAATGATGTATAATTTAAAACAATTTTTTTTCTCAAAAGTGATATATAATTTGGGACGGAGGGAGTATGAATTATAACTTTGAGTCTTCTCGCTAACATGTGAACTAAGGGTACTTGTTAAGAATTTAAAAATAAGAGACTTGTTAAAGATTTAAAAATAAAAACAATTGTTAATTTTTATGTAGAAAGAATTGTTTTTTTTATGCTTCAATATAGTAATACACAAATCTCAAGATAAAATTTTCACTTTAAATTTCTTATCAAGTACACTCTTAGGATATTTGTTAGCATTTTCATGTAACTTTTTATGAGTCCAGCAAGACTTTTTATTAGTCGATTTTGACTTGGGTTTCTAAAATGTTTAGTTTTTGTGTAGTTTCTCTTACGGTCATGTTAACTTGTGCCCTAGGGCACATGTTAAGTAATCTAAAAATATAAATTATTTCTTTGAAAAGTAAAAAAAATAAATTCAAATGCATTAATTACACTTTAATATTTCTATTTTGACTTATTAACTTGTGTCTTAATTAAGGGCACAAGTTAACACTTAAATATTTCTATTTTAATTCATATATGTTGTCAGTATATTGTTAATCAGTTTGATCATTAAAAATATTTGACTTCAATTATATTTACTTATGAACTCATACACATTATTGACAATAGTTTATTGATAGTTTTAAACTTTTTTATACTAACATTATACTAGTATAAAATAATTTTTTTTCATGATAATGTATCAAATTAAATTCTTGTAAGTTATTTTATTGCTAATTTTAATTCTAATTTGTGATTAGAAAACAGTAAACATAAGACGTCCAAGTTTACAAGATTTCATTAATTATGCTGGTAACCAGTGAAGTTAAGTTTGCCCCCACATGGAAAAAAAATAGAGAAAGGAGGAGACTATAGAAACTTGAGCTAACTTTGTTGATTATTTTTAACAGAAGCTAACTATGTTGATATAAAAATGGAAAGTGGTTGTTTTTGTTTTCATTTTTTATTTTTACTTGTTTACTGACTAACCAATAATGAGAGTTTTCTTTCATATATACCATAATGTTGTAGGTGAGAAGGTATGTTTACCACAACGTAATTCGATTGGATGATCTGGAAAAGCTCATTGATTGTTCTTATATACAGGTTAGACAAAGTTATGTATAAAAACAAAGTGAAATTGTTTATTGGTTTATCCTTCAAAAATCAAAATTGAGACCATTATGTAGACCCAAAAGTTGGCCTTGCAACCAGTGACCTAAGTGGGTTGCTTAATGTTTAAACTATAATTAAAGAATTTAATACATGCTACTAAATTATAGTTAGGCTTAATTACATTTTTGGTCCTCGCATTTTGACCAGTTCACGAAAATGGTCCTGCCTCTTTCAAATCGAACAAAACCGTTCTAAACTATCATGTTTTTTGTAGTTTTAGTCCTACCTCTTATTTTCAACTCCAGAAACGCAGAGAAATGACAATTTTAGACCTACCCATATGCTCAACCATGAAATAAACAATGAATAAAACACATGGGTACAAGGAATCTACTTTATTCAACACATTAACCAAAAAAACCCTAATTTGAAACATATCTTAGAAATTAGGGTTTTTTTGGTTAGTGTGTTGAATAAAGTGGATTCCTTGTACTCACATGTTTTATTCCTTATTTATTTCATTGTTGAACATAGGGGGTAGGTCTAAAACTGTTATTTCTCTGCGTTTCTGGAGTTGAAAATAGGAGGTAGGACTAAAACTGCAAAAAAACGTGATAGTTTATGACGGTTTTGTTCAATTTGAAAGAGACATGACCATTTTCATGAGTTGGTCAAAATACGAGGACCAAAAGTGTAATTAAGCCTTATCCTTATTTAAAGGAAAATGCTTGTATAGGATTTTATTTTTTTTTAGGCACATTTTATGCTTGATTGGGACTCTTCGTCTTTTATATATTGTCTTTGGCTTCTTCAATAAAAAATATTAATATTGATAATATACCAAAATAGTTTTTTTTAATAGTTATAACCTTTTTTTTATGTTGTTAATTAATTAGAAGAACTGAAGTTATTTAAAAAAATGAAGTTATGAGTTATTGATTGTGTTGTATTGGATTGCAGCCCTATACTATTAACAGTGCGAAAGTGATATTTTTAAATCAGAGGCCACAATCAAAGTCATGCAAAGTTACAACCAATGCTTGCTTCACTTGTGACAGGATTCTTCAGGACCCATTCCATTTCTGTTCTCTGTCATGCAAGGTTTGTTTTCCCATTTTTCGTTCTCCTTTCTTTGTTTCGGTATCAATTTACACAAATAAACTGTTCATTAATATCAATTCATTTATTCAAATTGCTAGAGTTTATCGTAAACAAATTAAACATTGCTAAAAGCGTAAACGATCAATCTACAGACAAACTAACAACACTTAAGTTAATAGCATAAAATGACAACATGTCTTCAGATCTGCTACGTTGACGATTATGTTATTGATTGAATTTGAAATTGATCAAAGTTGATATATCAAGTTGAACCAAACAAACACTACGATAAGACAAAAATTCAAACAATGTCGCACCAAGACGACGAGCAAACTAACGCCGCATTACAGCAGCGAAGTTGTGATAAAACCGGCAAGTAGTACCAATCTGTGAGCCAACTATTACAATACAACTACCGTACCATTTTGCAGATGTAGATAATCCATTTCTGTCGCAAGTCTTGGATTTGAGTCTTTTTGTAAAAGAAATTTTTTTATTTAATATATAATTACAGCATAAATTAACACAAAATGAGACAATCCTTTTTTCGATGTCATAACTCATGGAAAAAGGAACTAACCAATTATTCAGTAACATGATAACATAGATAAAGTTTTCGGGTGTGTTTAATATTAACCTTCAGATATTAAGTGAATTTTTACTATTTTTAGTAAAATAGTAAATTTTATGATGATAAGAGAAGATAAAGAGGTATGGTTAATAGTAATACTAATTTGAAGATTTTTCCAAAACAATTATTGAAAAATTAATATTTGATACAGTGAAGTAGAAAATAGTTCATGCTTTGCACCAAAACCTCACAAATAACAAGGAGGACACTGGTCATTTGACATGAGGTAAAAAAATGATGAGGAAGACTGGGAAAAAAAATATATAGCAGTGGATGAATTGTCATGATACGATATGAGTATGACAGGTACAAATTGTATGAGGACCCCTGTTTGGATAAATTAATTTTCCAACTACTTAAAATTACCATTTATAGAATTGAGAAATGTATTTATTTTTTACAGCTTCAAGTCACTATCAGAAAACTTCATTAAAATCTTTTTTTTTTTTGGTACAACATTAAAATCTTTTTTTTATTTAGGAGAAAAGTGGATGATGTGAACTACTCAGTGCATAAAAAATTATATTTTATTATTACAAATCTTCAAAAAAAAAAAATTAAATCTTTTGTAAAAATTGTGGGTGTAATATTTAAAAAATATTCATCAGTAATGTCACACTATTTGATATTTGTGAAGATATTTTACAATTTGTTATAGTAAAATGGAATCATGATGTAATTTAATTAGATATACATAAAATATTATCATATCAATGCATAAAAATTAATCGCTTATTACAAATGAATTTTTTTAAGTGTTAATTATGCATAAAAACTTAGTAAAAAAACAATTATGCATATAAATGTTTACATGGATTGTCAATCTTATTTCAAGGTGTGGTACATTTTCTATTAACTTTTTTCGTTTTACATTATTTATAAAAACATATTTGGTACTTTTTTTAACTAAATCTAGCGGGTTGAAACATAATAATAGATTTGAGAAAATTATACTTTTCTCCTTTGTAAGATACTAAATTTCAATATCATTCTCTATTGTGTTAAAATATATATTCACTTTATACCATAAAAATATATACAACACCTTCCCATTTACGCAAAATATAATAGAGAAAATTTCACTCTCCTCACAAGAAAGATGGCTCATGGTTGAATTATATAGTTCTTCCCGTTTATGATAAAATCTACACACACTCTCATCCGCCTCTTCCCTCCCCCCTAATCCAAATCTCGTTCTTTCATGATGTAGATCCTGTTGGCGGTGAGACGACAAGGTGTTGGGACCAAATCACCACTCTTCGCTTCACCTCAAACCTTTTCGGTGGTTGTGTACCACTTTATTCGTGCAGCTCCGATGAGCCTCTAGTTTCCACTAGCTTTGTTCTCTCACGGTTCAGTGGTGGCTTATAGTTCTTAACCTATTGTTTATATTTTCAACATGTGGGCCAGTTCTCAATGTTTTGTGCTCGCTGGATCCGATTTCGTTTTGCTCGTTCTAGTTTGGTGTGATTGTCTCTACGTGAGATTTACAAATTGGATTGATTTCTACGCTGGTGTTATAGGTGTTTTGCATTCGCCGTTTAATTTTGACTTAAATGTCGGTGTTCTTGATTCTTGGTGCGCTTCGTGTGTCTCGCCACAAGTTCGAGAAGCATCTAGAATTTCGGTTCTAGGTTGTGTTGTTTCACATCTTCCTTCAAAACTTCGTTGGTGTTGTGTTGGGTTATGTTTTTTGTCCGGATGATGTTTGGATTTCTAAGATTTGGTTCCATGCGGTTTGAGTTTGTTTGGCTTGTCAATGCTTGTTGTGTTTGTCGTAGGGGATTGTTGGTACATGAATATGTCCGTGTTGGTGGTCAATTCATTCACCATTCCTTAAAAGATGGGTTATATTATACCTTAAGTTCATCTTTGGCTCGTTCAATGCTTGTGGCTTTTTACACATCAATTACTTTTGCAATATGGTTTGGGCTTGTTGGTTTATGCTTATGATTTGTATTTGTCTACGATGCATTTGGGTTCATTAGTGGATTTATGTCCAATTGGTTTTTTTATACCACTTATGTTAATCTTTGTTGCATTACCCTTTAGGGTTGACTTGTGGTTGTTGGGTCAGGTTTATGTCCACCAACTTTTTGTACATTCTTTTTTATTTAATATATTTTCCTTAATTAAAATAAAATTGTTGAATATTTTAGTCCATTTTAACAAAATCAAACTTATAATGTAATACATATTTAATTTTTTTAACTCACCTTAATAGAATTCAATCATCTCACAAAGTATGAGAGTAGAATTTTCTCTGTATTTACTTCTCAAAAGAAGAAAGTGTATATATTTTAATATGTAAGGAGAGAAAAATGTAATTTAAGCCTCATTCTGAGAATGATAATGTAATTTACTCTATATATTTACATAAAATAGTTTTACACGTGTTATTTTTTGTTGAAAAGTTTAAATAGTTAATTATTAACATTTGAGGAGAGAAGACTGTAATTGATTAAATTGAAACGTTATGAACTCTTTCTTGAAGAGATGGAAACAAATTGTAGAAGGAGACTGAAGGAGAAAATGAGGGAAGGAGAGGATTCAATTGCCTATTTCTAACACTCTCTTCACTGTCATATTGGGTGACTCGTGTGAGTCTCACTATTTTATGTGTGATCTATTTTCATAGTGTAGTATCCACATGAATTTCACACAATAAGAGGATGAGTACTAGAGAGTGTCATGTTAGAACAACAACTAGTAATAGAAGATTAATAAGAAACAAAATCAAAAGGCAATCAACACACGATCTTTGTTAACGCAGTTCAGTCAATGGTGCATATCTCTGCGACTATAGAGCAGTTATTGTTCAGTTTGTATTACTATGATGAATTAGGGTTTCAGTATTACAAAGAATATATATATATATATATATATATATATATATATATATATA
>Ga0228710_1003946_pt1 | contig 23489 bp, 15 predicted proteins | sample MedpolnodulmetaG_FD_177995 | JGI IMG/M metagenome (GOLD analysis project Ga0228710, IMG submission 177995) | Root nodule microbial communities from Medicago polymorpha collected in Santa Monica, California, United States - pink nodules | ecosystem: Host-associated > Plants > Roots > Nodule...
ATATTGTCCAGAAAGTTTGACCAACTTATGGTGCATGCATATATTGCTTAAGAATTTAATTTATGTATACCGATAGTGTAAATATGTTTTACACCATCAATAAATTATATCTTAGAATCACTGAAAACATTTACCGTTATTCATACCTACTATTAAACTTATTGATTTTATTTGTTGTGATTTATTACAACTTTTTACATTGTTATGGTATAAACAAATTAAACACGTTGTTTAAGAGTTTGGGCTCCACATTCTTATTTTGGTTTGAGTCATTGGTACATAAATGATTTAATTAGTTTTTGAAAGATCAATTATTTAATTATTGTTATTTATAAAATATGCATAAATAATGTTTTTTTCCCTCTATTGAAACACTTTTAACACTCTCCCCCCATCCATTTAATAATAGAGGTTTATGTTCATAAAAATTGATATATTTAATCCAAATTTTACTTAATATGAACCCAAAAATTTTAATATAAAAATTGATATATTTAATCAATTTTTAGTGGACCATCATACTTTTAGAAATTAATTTCTCTAGGGTGATTATATGGGTACATCTTTAACTTTCCAACACACTTGACATTTTATTCTCTTTCTACCTCTTTCTTTTTTCATAACATCATTTATACACCACATCTATCAAATCATTGTCTATTCAAGTGTTCAAAAAATTGCTTCTCTCTTCTCAATCTCTATCTTAAGAATTCCTTGCCACTAGTAGTTTGCTAAAAAATTAAATATACTTATAGTGACACCAATAAAAGAGCATTATCTCAGCCAAATTTGTTTAAGAAAATAATTGGAAGTGAAAAAATCAGTTCAAAACCATGTATTCTCTTTATATATAGTATTAATTCATACGCCCATAACACTACTATTAAAAGAGTTGACTCAATTTAAGGATTTGGTCAACAATATCATACTTGTTAAAAATATGAAAAATTATTTACTTTTTTATAATATTTTGGAAGGAAAATCTATATATTTTTATAGACAAACTTATTAGAATTTGGGATGAATGTTACTCAACCTTACCAAACAGGTTTGTAATTAAAGTGAAATTTATCTCTAATTTATAAATACATGTTCATGTCATATCTCTTCTCATGTTGGATTTTATACATGATTGATTCATCCACTAAAATTGGATTATTTCTATGTTTAATGGATGAATTAGATTGAAATTGTTTATAGAACTTTTAGTGGAATGTTAATGGTTTAATAATGAATTTCTTTCATCTATCCATTATCATCCAAATCTATATCCATCTATATTGTCATTCCTAATTTTAAATAGTTATAATAATAATAATAATAATAATAATAATAATAATAATAATAATAATAATAATAATAATAATAATAATAATAATAATAATAATAATAATAATAATAATAATAATAATAATATAGTTCAATATTTTTGTGCAGAAAGAAGAATTTCTTGTGCAGTTAAACAAGTGGGTAATTGAAGTAAAATGCCATTTTGCTCAAGAGTTGGACATTTTGCAAAAATTAGAGTTTGTTGATTGGATTCAAAAACTAGGCCTTGGCAACCATTTTGAGAGGGAAATAGATGAGTTTCTAGAAACCATATTTGTTTCTGCCAAAAACTTCAACAAAATTAGTGTTCAACAAAATATGCACGTGTCTACACTATGCTTCAAGCTTTTAAGGCAGCATGGATACAATATTTTTCCATCTGGTAACTATCTATTTTAATTAGATATATATCAAATTTATCAAAACCTACGAACTAATTTTTGGTTGTTATTCATGAAATTCAGATATACTAAGCAACTTCTTAGATGTGACGGACAACAAATTCTCTAGTGATGCTAAAGATATTATAGAGCTTCTTGAGGCCTCACATTTAGGTTTAGAAGATGAAATAATTTTGGATGAGGCCAAAATGTTTGCAATAAATTGGCTCAAAGATGCTTTCATTTCATATTCTATCAATATCAAAGAATTAGTTCCTATCAAGGTTGTTGAAAGAGTGGTCCATGCTTTGGAGCTTCCTTCCCATTGGAGAGTACCATGGTTTGATTTGAAATGGCACGTGAAGCAATACCAAGCTAGCAAAGACATGGACCCCGTCTTACTTGAACTAACAAAATTAAACTTTAACATAACGCAGGCCAAACTTCAAAAAGAGGTCAAAGAATTGTCGAGGTATATATTGATCCAATGATCCTATAAAGAATATTTATTGATCTAATGATATTTCAAATTATAACATAAGTAATAATCCTCGTTAGTATATATACTACTAATATATATATTAAACATTCATATTTGTCTTTTAGGTGGTGGGAGAAACTTGGTGTAAAAGAAAATTTGTGTTTTGCAAGAAATAGGTTGGTCGAAAGCTTCATGTGTGCAACAGGGGTTGCTTTTGAGACCAGATATGAATCCTTGAGGAAATGGCTCACAAAAATGATTATTTTCGTATTAGTGATTGATGATATTTATGATATACACGCCTCATTCGAAGAATTGAAGCCGTTCACAACGGCATTCCAAAGGTTTCCTCTCTATTAATATTTTAAATTTTGATTTTAAACCCTACAAAAATTTTGACCAAAATTTCTTCATGGTATATTTTCCATTATCAATTTTTTTTAAAAATAAATAAAACTAGCAAGGGCATTCTAGAGAGAAAAAAATGTGAAATTCGTCTTTAATTCAGTCGTTAAATTTTGTGATGAGAAAATTAGTGAGAGATTTATTTCTTTTTCTGTCAATAATTTTTTTTGTCGCTAATTTTGATTGTTTCTAGTTTTATGAGTGTTCCTTCAAAAAAAGAGTGTTATGAGTTTTTTTTTTTTATGACTAGTATTTGTTCATGTCTACATCACCTAGGTTTCTTCTTTTTATTATTATTACTATTAATAGCACTACTAAAAAAGCAAAAATTAGTGAGGGAAATTTAGAGCGGGAAAACGTTAAATCCCTCTCTAATTCCGTCACTAAATTTTACGACCAAGGTATTTGTGAGAGTTTTTTTTTTCCGTCACTAATTTGTCTCCCTAATTTTGCTTTTCCTAGTAGTATAATTTAAAATCATGTTCATAAACACAGATGGGATGCCAAAGAAATCGAAGACCTTCCAAATTACATGAAGTTTTGCTTCAATGCACTTCAAGATGTCACAAATGAAATTGCTTATGATATTGGAGGAGAAAAGAACTTCAATTTTGTGTTACATTACCTAAAGAAAACGGTACAAATGCTAATATATTAATCAAAAACAGTAATTTTTATTTTGAAAATGTAAAAACCTTAAAAGATATGAATCAATATTTGCTTATGATTATTCTCATATTTTCACAGTGGATTGAATTTTGCAAAGCATTATATGTGGAAGCAAAGTGGTACAAAACCGGATATATTCCATCGTTGCAAGAATATTTGAACAATGCATGGATTACATCTTCAGGGCCATTAATTCTACTTCATTCATATTTTGCCACAGTGTATGAATTAACAAATGAGATAGATGATTTTCCACACATATATGATGATTTGGTCTACAATGTTTCTCTCATCATTCGGTTGTGCAATGATCTTGGGACCGCAGTGGTAACTTTTTAGTTTCACAGAATAATTGCATATTTGTCAATTTTACATATGTTATTAAGTGATAGAAATGATAATAATTATAGAATTTGATATGCAATTAATAGGCCGAAAGAGAAAGGGGTGATGCAGCTTCGTCAATTGTATGTTATATGAATGAAATGAACGTTTCGGAGGAAGAAGCAAGAAAACATATTCAAGATATTATAAACAATGCATGGAAAAGAATTAATGGACATTGCTCCAATCAAGTTGTTATTATGGAACCATTTTTCAATCAAGCAAGAAATGCAGCACGTGTGGCCCATACTCTTTATTTAAATGGTGATGGGTTTGGTATCCAAGATCGAGATATAAAAAAACACATTTTATCACTAGTTGTTGAACCCTTCTAGTTTTTTTTTTTTTGTTGAGGGAAGCATTCATTTTTATTTTTTTTTGGTTAGGTAGCCTAGTGGCTAGAATTCACCTTATAAGGGAAATAAGTGGGGTGTCCGAGGTTCGAACCCGACCCCTGCATATAATAATGCATTGTCCTACCAACTGAGCTATGCTCACGGGACTGGGAAGCATTCTTTTTTAGATGTGCAAATTAGGATTTTCGTTGGGATGTATTGCATTAGGATTTCAAAGAATTTTCAATGCTAAAATATTCTTGTATTATTTAATAAGACTTTTTTTTGTCAGGTAATTCATCGACTAGAAATTAAATATGGTTTCAGAGTTTGAATCATGACCCCAACGTATTTAATGTAACGTCTTTACGAATTGAATTAAGTTCACGAGAACAAGACTTTAAAATAATCTAACTTTTTTTTTGGTTCAAAAAACTAATCTAAATATATTATTGTAAGAGTATTAAATTAAATTGTGTCCATCTATTGAATATTTAAACACCCAAAATAGACTTGGAGGTCTCATCAAATAAGAATTTTCAAACCACCAAAATAAAAAGCAAAGGCTCTTTCATGGAATAGGTACTCCCAACACGTCGACCACACGCCCTAGCATAGCCTTTCCCGCAGAAACATCCACAATAGATTCTGTAGGTTTGACAAGATCTCCTTCTTTGATAGAGGTATCACTACCAAAGACAACAATTCCGACATTAGAGAACTGGTGTTTGTTCCTCATGGAATTGTAGAGAGTAGGGAAGACAGGATCTGCACAATAACAAAAAAGAATAAAAGCTAACAGCAATAGGGATCTCATTTCAATTTACAATATCACCCTTTTGCCCTTTTGATGAACACCAGCTCCATCAAATGCTGCATTCCATGATATTGACAAACACACCAGATACATAAGAAAGAAGACTCAAATTATCCAACCAAATTGTTGGCAATATAATCACCGCAACCAATATCACAGAATTTCTTTGCCCCAATTGATAAACCAAATACTTGAAACTCTTCAATTGGGAATAAATTACTCAAATTGTCACCTTCAAGAATCAAGAATCCAATTGAAACCAAGTATAGCTCTGTGTACATATATATTTTGGAGAATTTCTACTCTAAAAATATATTTAGCACGTACGTCGCACAAGTCAAAGATCTAATTGATAAAGATGGTTATTTGATAGGCCAATTCAATATCTCTCAATTTTCTAATAAAAAGTGTGTTGCGAGGAGATTTATATTTTGGGTTCTCTATCCAATAATAAAATTTAAACAATTACTCATCCATATTTTTAACCAATGAGGTATATACAAAATAAATAAGAACTAAAACAATAATAAAACTAACACATTCCATGTCAAAAATAATGTATCCCATAGGAATACTTGAGTGACATTTGATAAAAGTGCATTAAGAAACTTATATCATAGAAGCATCTGAATGCTACTTTTCACGTCGCCCTCACTACTAAAATATCTTTCATTTTTACAAAAGTATACATCCAGACAGTACAAATTTCTTTATTATATTATATAATTTTAGTTGAAGATTCAACACCTTGACAGATGGTGCACAGTGCAAGAGATGTTTTTTAAAACAAACAGTAAATAATTTAATTTATAACCGATTTGTAACACTGTGGATGCTTATGCTTTACAAATACATATGTCATATCTTTAAATAATGTGGAATTAAATTCACTTCCTCAAAGTCAACACAAAAAAAGTGTTAGAAGCTGCAATGAAGACAACCCAAATGTCAGGCGACTAAGGATGGACCGCAATAAAGACAAAATTTCCAACAAAGAGCATCAACAATAACCCAGAAAGATACCGCTCATAATGCTCAATCATATACATATCCTTATCAAATTCTACCTCTAGTAATATGATTAACCTACCTCTGATATAATGCACTTTTTACTACATAATCTACATATATTCTCTTTGCGTGCCCAAATCACTTAAGTCATACCTTTGTAAATTTAGGAACGTTAATTTAAATCTATGTTTCAATTACCCCTGAGCGAGTAAGACCCCCAAGAACCATCACGTGGATCAGCAGGTGCAACTCGACAGGCGGAGGGATAGACCTGCATCTCTGAGAGAGTAAGACCCCACATGTAAGGAACACTGTGTGACCAACAGGTGCAACTCGACAGCTGATTAAGTTATCACGTCCCAACGAACTTATCACTTAAATAGTATACTTAGAATACTGAATTTGACTTGACTATTAATTAATTCCAACAAATAAATAGAGGGGATTCAAAGAATCTTAACCACCGCTAACATTCTGCAATCAAAACAGGTAAACTTTGTTTTGTTGCAAACAGATTAAATTGCTCTAAACCCTTATCTCTTTTATTTTACTTTGTTTTCAAATAAGTAACGCAGATTGTTTGGTTGAAACGACAATCCATGTGGACATAATACTTTACTTATCACTTTATTACTTGGTAAATGATTTGGTACAATTGCCTAATCCGACCATCACATATATTAGCAACATATAACACAATTTGTCAACATTGAATATCCAGCATATAACAAAATTAGCAATTATATTTTTCAAAATTCAACATATAACAAATATTTTGACATTTAACATATATTAGAACCATATATTTATTGGAACAAAATGTGTTTAACATTACCCTTTGAGTTTTGATGATAACAAGGTATTAAAAATTGTCAATTGGATATGCTAATATTTGTTCAAGTGTGCAGGACTAAAAACAAAAATGTAGTGTCTATTTTTAAAGCATAGGTTCTGAAAGAACAAATGAGAGCAATGGAATCAACAAGAAGGAAGTATGAATCATCTGAATAAAAGAGGTTCTGAAGACAAAGTGCTCCTGAAGTGCTGACGTCATCAGAAGCACCTCATCAGAAACAAGATCACCAAAAGCAGTTTTCATCAGGAGCTGAAGATCATCAGAAGCTGAGAGAATTAAAGTTTCAAAAGGCTGTTCAACTGATTTAATTTCGTCTAGCATTGCAGAAAACTGAAAGAACAAAGCAACGACTAATTCAAATGGATTTGAAGGCATTAGATGCTTTTACGTTGGAGAGAGTTGACAAAGGACAATTGTACGAACTGTACAACCAGTATCTCCACTACTCTGTTTTGTCCCTGCAACAAGACAAGAAAAACAACTATGTCTGCACCAGTGTCCCTTCAGACTTGGAATGAATTTGAAATTGATCCTTCATAGGACAATAACCATATCAAGCAAAAGATCATTAGTGATTTTGATCAAGCTTCAAACGACTCTTTTTGATGTGCTGACAATTTCCAACGTATCTTTCACACCTCTATATAAAGGAGTGAAGACCTGTTGTTCGGATATGCAGACACACACATATACAAGACTCAACAACAATTTACAAGTGCCAAACTTTGTTGAAATTGTTCTGCATCTAAAGTTCACCTAGAATTTCTTATCAAAGTTCATATCTTAGAATTCTAGAGTCTGTATCTGGTTTGTATTGTGAACACCACTGATTGTATATCAAGTGTTCAACCTCAAACAAATTTCTTTGTAATTCTGTTTGAATATCTTGCTTGTGTGCTTGAGCAATAAAAGTCTCTTGCAGTTGTGCTTGAGCATTAGAAGTCTCTTGACTGTGTTCAGGAGCATATGAAATCTCTTGCAGTTGTGCTTGAGTAATTTGAAGTCTCTTACTAGGTGTAGCAGTGAGCAATTGTAATCAGATATTACATTTCTAGTGAACTCTCCTTGGAAGTGCAAGGGGGACATGACTACTTCCGGTTTGTGGAAGGAACCTGTATAATTGCTTTGTGTCCTTCTTCTTCTCTCTCTCTCTCTCTCTCTGTTTTATCCGTTGCATTTAGATTCTGATTATCACTTCAGAAGCTGAACTCTATCTGCTTCTGATCAGTGACTTCAGTAGGAGAAAATGAAGAAAAAGTAAACACAATTCAACCCCCCTTCTTGTGTTTTTCTCACCTTGAATATTTGCAACATTCAACAAAATTAAAAACTATACTTTGAAATTTTAAAAAGTAATTACTAGTAGGCATTAAGCAACATATAACAAAATTCGTATAGCTAAGCTTCATTAAAAAATTAGAATCTGAAGAACTTCTAAACATGAAACGAAATAAAAAAATTATATTAAGCAAAAGAGAGGCGTTGAGTGGGAAGAAGAAACCCAAACGTGCAGTGGAGAAAGAAAAATAAGGAGTGTATGTTTTTTTTTATTTGAGTGGGGTGTAGGTATTAGGCTATAATTTTTTTTTTAGAATTATGCATTTTAGAGGTTTGGCTTGGTTGAACTGTTTGCATTAACTCAAGACCGGGCCTGAATATGTGAAGCACTAAAATACATTCTCTTATTTGCCAATCAAGAAAATGTACATATACACGTTATGTTATTTCGATTATGCATGCTTAACTTAGTATGTTAAATACTACTCGGCCAACAAAAAAAAAAAAAAACTTTGTATGTTAAATACCGTATATAGTATTTGGAGTCCTAAAATACATTTTGTTATTCTTTAATGAAAAAAATGAACATGTATATATTATGTTATTTCAATTATGCATGCTTAACTTTTTAAAATTATTTTCAATAATTTTGTGCAAGCTCTTAAATGGACAGTCAGTTCTAGGTTGACGATTTATGCATACAACCAAATAATAAAATGCTGAGTACATTCTGTCAAAAAAAAAATGTTGAATACATGAAGGGAGAAAACAAATTACTTTGTCTATTAAATTGTCTCAGTCAAAATATTAAATTGTTTTCCAAAAATGCAAGGAGCAAGAAAATCAGAGCAATCTACTGAGTCAAATAATAGAGACAAATGAAATTTGTGGAATTTAGATAAAAGTCATATAAAGTTCGATAAAAGTCTTGTATAAAACACGTGTGTTAGAATAGAGTACAATAAAGATGAAATAGAATTGTTGATTCACCTATAAAAGTCTTGTATAAAACACATGTGTTAGAATAGAGTACAATAAAGATGAAATAAAATTGTTGATTCTACAATAAGAGTCAAGAATTCAAATACCTTTTGTGGAGACAAGATATAGACCTGTGATGTAGTCCTAAACCAAGTTCACTAAAAATATTTTTATTTGTTATATGCAGTGCATTCCTTTAGCATATAAGAACCACCTAGTATGTGTCTAACATTTCATCAAATTTTTCAGATTAAAGTACTAAGATACAATGGTGTTTGTCTGGTCTCTTGTTTTGTTACAAAAATTTCTTTTCCTTTATTCACTATTTTCTCTTTTATTTACTACATGTTTTCCTGAAATTCAGCCAAAGTGTCATCAATATGAAAGTCATGCCTTGTTGCAATTTAAGGAAGGCTTTGTCATCAATAACTTAGCGTCTGATAATCTTCTCGGTTATCCAAAAACAGCATCTTGGAATTCCAGCACGGATTGCTGCTCATGGGATGGCATTAAATGTCATGAGCACACAGATCATGTGATTCACGTCGATCTTAGTAGCAGCCAGCTCTATGGTACAATGGATGTAAATAGCAGTCTCTTTCGCCTTGTGCACCTTCGAGTTCTTGATCTTTCTGACAATGACTTCAATTACTCTCAAATCCCGTCCAAGATAGGTAAGCTTTCACAACTAAAATATCTGAACCTTTCTCTTAGCTTATTTTATGGAGAAATACCACCACAAGTTTCACAATTGTCCAAGTTGCGGTCTCTTGATCTAGGCTTCAGAGCTATAGATAGTCCTAAAGGTAGTACAGGCAATTTGTTGCAACTCAAATTGTCCGACCTCAAAAGCATAATTAAAAACTCAACAAAACTTGAGATCCTTTTTCTTAGTTACGTGACTATATCATCTACTTTACCAGACACACTCACAAATTTAACATCATTGAAAGAACTATCTCTTTACAATTCGGATTTGTATGGTGAATTTCCGGTTGGAATATTTCATCTTCCAAACTTGAAAGTTCTAGATTTGAGATATAATCCTTCTTCGCTTGGAAACCTCACGCAACTCGTTCAGATAAGCCTTAAAAATAACAAATTTAAGGGCGACCCTTCCGCATCCTTGGCAAATCTTACGAAGCTAAGCCTCTTGAATGTAGGTTTGAATGAATTTACTATTGAGACCATCTCATGGGTAGGTAAGCTCTCATCAGTAGTTGGCTTGGATATATCCTCAGTCAATATTGGCAGTGACATCCCATTATCTTTTGCAAATCTCACTCAACTAGAAGTATTAATTGCAAGAAATAGCAATATAAAGGGTGAAATTCCATCTTGGATAATGAACCTAACAAATTTAGTTGGCTTGAACCTACGCTCTAATTTTTTGCATGGAAAGATAGATCTAGACACATTTCTGAAGCTCAAAAAGCTAGTTTTTCTTAATTTATCATTCAACAAACTGTCATTGTACATTGGACAAAGTTCTTCCCATATGACCGATTCTCGAATTCAAGTCTTACAATTGGCTTCATGCAATTTTGTTGAGATTCCAACATTTATAAGAGATCTGGATGATCTAGAATTTCTTATGTTGTCAAACAACAATATATCATCGCTACCCAATTGGTTGTGGAAAAAAACAAGTCTACAAAGCTTAGATGTTTCCCACAATTCATTGGCAGGAGAAATATCCCCATCCATATGCAATTTAAAATCACTCGCAACTCTTGATTTATCGTTCAACAACTTAAGAGGCAACATTCCTTCATTTCTGGGAAACTTTAGCCAATCTTTAGAAAATGTGGATCTAAATGGGAACAAATTGTTTGGCCTCATTCCTCAAACATACATGATAGAAAATTCCTTTCAGCAGATTGATCTCAGTAACAACAAACTGCAGGGTCAGTTGCCAAGGGCATTGGTCAACAACAGAAGGCTAGAGTTCTTGGATGTTAGTTATAACAATATCAATGATTCATTTCCATTTTGGATGGGAGAATTGCCCGAGTTAAAGGTATTGTCTTTAAGTAACAATGAATTTCATGGAGACATTAGGTGCCCTAGCAACATGACATGCACATTTCCCAAGCTTCACATTATTGACCTTTCCCACAATGAGTTCTCTGGAAGTTTTCCATCAGAAATGATCCAAAGCTGGAAAGCAATGAAAACTTCCAATGCAAGTCAATTACAATACGAGCAAAAAATGTTATTATACTCGAGGTCGAACAATTCAGGAGAGTATCATGCGGCTGCAGATAAGTTTTATTCATTCACAATGTCAAACAAAGGGTTGACCTGGCTTTATGAGAAGCTTCAAGAGTTTTACAGCTTGATGGCCATTGATATTTCAAGCAACAAAATCAGTGGAGAGATACCACAAGTGATAGGCGACTTGAAGGGTCTTGTTTTGCTCAACTTGTCAAATAACCTCCTTATTGGCAGCATTCCATCTTCCGTAGGGAAGCTTTCAAACCTTGAAACACTAGATCTTTCTCACAACAGTCTCTCTGGGAAAATTCCACAACAGTTGGCAGAAATCACCTTTTTGGAGTTCTTAGATGTGTCCTTTAACAATCTCACAGGTCCTATACCACAAAATAATCAATTTTCTACATTCAAAGGTGATTCATTTGAGGGTAATCAAGGTCTGTGTGGGGATCAGTTGTTGAAGAAGTGTATAGATCGTGCAGGGCCTTCTACTGATGATGATGATGATGATGATGATGACGACTCAGAATCTTTCTTTGAATTATACTGGACAGTAGTTCTGATTGGATATGGCGGTGGACTTGTTGCTGGAGTGGCATTGGGAAACACTTACTTTCCACAGGTATTTGCATGGTGTAGAGATTGCCTTGGCGTTTCAGTTATGATATTGCTTAATAAGATTTTCAAGGGACATTAATTAATGAGTTGTTTTTATGTTATGATAGCTTATAAGGATCTTGTTAGTTGAAAGCAATAAACGTGTTAGTCCTCTGTATTTATGGTTCTCATTTGCTTTAGTTTCCTTTTGTTGTTGTAATTGCATCTGGTAAAATTTTGCTTGCAATTGTTTTGGTTATTGGTTGTCGCTGACCCGTTCTCCACAGATCAATGTTTATTGGTGTGATTTTTTATCCGAATTCGCAACACAAAAGTGTCTGCATTACGGAAACTGGTATGTAAGTGGCTTGAGATTGTTGAGATTTTAAGGATTTAAAGAAATTGGGTGGTAAAAGCTTGAATCAAAATTAGACTCTAGAATCATTTCAGAGTAAAATATAAGTAAAATGGAGTAATTGCACACCGTATTGATACATTGGGAACGGCTTCCCATGCACAATTTCTGTTTCATCTGTGTTCACATATACCTTCTTGAAATTGTGCATTTCAGAAGTAAAAGATAAGTAAATTCTAAAGCTAGTACCGCATTTCATTTTCCGTTGGTGAATGTGACAGATGAGGTGGTGCCAAACCGTATTGATACATTGGGAATGGCTCAGCAAACTGAGTCTAATTCTCCTACTCTAGAACCAGTTCAGCCCTTGGTCTTGGCGCATCTCCTGGTATGTCTACTGCATCAATTACTTCCTCTATACGAGAAGTTATTCCGGAAACGCAGAAAGTTCAGCAAACTAATATATGCCCGGTTTTACAAAAAGATTTCAACTTGATTCGGCATATTTTGGTAAAAGAGACAGACAATTCCAATGCTCCTTTCACAACATATCTAACAAAGAAGCAGAAAAAAGAAATCAACAGAACCTACAAAACCCGTTCAAAGGGTGATGTTACTCCTTCTAATCAAGGAAGGTCCTCTTTTGGAACATTATAGGTATTGGCAATGTGGAATCTCGTATTGCTTTTAAAAATTTGTCTTAATCATCGTCCTCTTTTGATGTGTTATTGTGTCAATGAATCTTGCTTACATAGAACAAACTCTTTATCATTCTCAAATCAAAATATAAAAAAAAATCCAACAATATCCCAAAATATGAATTGGCCAAAATCAAAATAGGCCAGAGTCAGGTATGACTGATACTTTATTGGATCAGGTACCCTCAGAATTCCTAACAAAATAGTTGTTGAGTTTATCCAACGGCCACTAGAGTTTATCGGCCATTGGATAAACACAACGGCTGGGATCCCAGCAGAGAGATATACATGAGAATGGACCACTACATAATACTTTTACCTATTACAAATTTTGTACTATTTCAACAACTGAAGTATATGTCCCAGATATTCCCACTGCTATAGCTACCAATATTATTACCACAATTGCCACTGTCTCAAACTCAAACTTCCTATAACTTCCAGAAATCCTCAAGTAACACAAACATGGAAGCAAAATAGAAGCAGTGACACTTAAAAATGCTCCAACCAATGACATGAGAGATCCAAAGAAAGGAACAGCCAATGCAACAATAACAGTGCTGATTACAAGGACAGTGCTCACAGACATATTGGTCACTCTATTATTCTTGTATGTCCTTGGAAGTAAATCTTTCAAAGCATTAGTAATTGGGGTAGCCATTAAAGCAAATTTGGATATTGGATTCACCAAGGTTGTGTATATTGCAATTCTTGAGCTTATTTTGTTTAGTGGTAAGTTTAATGTTATTTGTGAATCAACTTTTGAACCAAACATTAAGTAACCAATTATAGCCATTGATGCATAACCAGCCGTGGTTAATATAAAGCATACAATTAGCACCTGCAATGTAAAGAAAACACATTAAAATAATATATATAAAAAGGATAATCAACTTATTTAAAGTTAGTGTGTTAAAATTTGTATACAATTTGTATTGTCCTAACCAATGGCTTTAAACAAAGGTAAATTATTTTCTATACATTCAAAGTATTTCTCTTGCATTATCTTTCAATTAAAGTTTATATCAATGTTTTAAAAACCAAGCCAAACTAGGCTGTTCATTCAGTTGAACCATGAACTAACATGTATAATTCGGTTATTAACTAAATCACATGTAATTTTGAACCAGGAGCGGCAATGGACCAAACGTCAATGACCATAAGAGACTTAAACACCACACTCTTACCCAAAACCTTAAGGTAATGGGTTTATGGGTTCCCTCAATTATATATCATTTCTTTCCTCCATTCCTAGTCGATGTGGGACATAATCACTCACACACTTGATTACCCAACAAAACACACCCAAAAAAACAAAAGAAGGTTGAAGCACTTACATTAGAGAATTGGTGTTTGTTCTTCATGGAATTGTAGAGAGTAGGGAAAACAGGATGTGCACAATAGCAAAAAGCATACAAGCTAACAGCTGTTGGAATTCCACTCCAATTTACAATATCACCCTTTTGATGAACACCAATTCCATCAAATGCTGCAGTCCATGATATTGACAAAATAATAACACCAGAAGCAAACACACCACTTGCAGATACATAAGAAAGCAGACTCAAATTATCTAACCAAATTGTTGGCAAGATAATCGCTGCAACCAATATCACAAAGAATTTCTTTGCACCAATTGATAAACCAAATACTTGAAACTCCTCAATAGGGAATAAATTACTCAAATTGTCACCTTCAAGAATCAAGAATCCAATTGAAACCAAGTATAGCTCTGTGTACATTGATATTGATACTATTAATCTTCCTATTTTTCCAAATGCAAGTTCACCTATATCAGGATATGTTTTAATGTTTGAATTTTTCTCCATGCATCTTTTCATAAGTATGCCTGAGTAAAATGCTGCTGCTGCAATGCAAAATAAAAGTGTTAAACTTAACCATCCTCCTGAGGCTAATGCATATGGAACTGAGAGTATCCCAACACCTGGAAAATCAAAGTCACATAAACATCATTAGCATTGCTAAGAGTTAAGCAATGTCAAAGACATTAAGGTTGATATTTCAATAGCTAAACATGTTCCTAAATGCAAAAGTTTTAGTATGAGTTAAATTTCTTAGGTTCTCTCACTTTAGTCTCTAAAGTATCTCTATTTGAAGTTATTTTCTGAATTAAATTGACTAATGAAATACACATTCAAGAACTCAATTCACTATGAAAAAGTCACATTTGATGCCCAAACCAAAGATGACCAACAATATATACATTTAGATATGTTTTTGTAATTTTGATGCATTATAAGACTCTAATTATATATCTACAACATAATCATAACTATAAAGAGAATTCCAACATAAATCTTAAATCTTGGTCAGACATTTTTGCTGTATAATTGTCTTTTACAACACATTTTGTAAATTTACAAAATATACAGCATGAATATAAAATATATAATTTATAAAAAAATTCAAATAAGATATATTCTATGTAACTAAAATTAAAACAAACATCACACAATAAAATACATATACACAAAAGTGTAACAGAAAAGAGGAAAACATAGTGGAAAATGGATCTTAGATTCATAGTGAGAGAAATTCTAGATATATATTGTTAAGGATTAAGGAGTAAAACCTGAAATTGCATTGAGTCCATTAACACATGTATGAAAGAAAGATACTGTATTTTTGTTTGAAGGATGAGAAACAATGACTTTCTCTTCATCTATGGAATGTTCTAACTTCCACTCAGATAGTAAAGGCACATTTAAGGGTGAGTTGTTGAGAACTTTTTCTGACATATTGGAAGAAACTGAATTGTTGATGGAAAATACTAAGATATTTTGTTCTCAATTAAATATAAACTGAATTTTCAAAGTCTCAAAGGTTTGATATATACTAGGTGATAGATGGTCCAACAGTGAACTATATCACACAAAATCTAAATTATAAACGTTTAAGAAAAGCCCAAATTGAACAATTCAATTCTCATTTGCCAACCACACAAAAGAACACCTTACATATCTCTCTATCAAAGTAAAAAAAATAGTGAAAATAAAAATGTTTCAAATTATTGACTTTTATGGCTTTTATTGTTTAAATTTTGCTATAATTTTAACTAATCAAGCATATATCCTAATCATAATTTTTGAATATAATATACCTTAATTACTGATCTCGGTAGAAGATACTCTTGCTTTGATAGATACTACATTTTTTTAATTAATCATGTCGATATATATGGAGCACGTCAAATTGTTTAATCTTGCCAGTCAAATCAGTGAGAGTATGAGATTACTACCTTCAAGGCAAAGTATGAAACGTGTATTAAAAAAACACACCATAAACATGGCTTGTCCTTTCCTTTTACATATAAAAATAAAAATGACACAGTACGCATGGGTCCACTAAAACACGTGACTCCTGAGTAAAATATAAAAACTTGCTAACGAGTACTTTAAAAATATTCTTTTAAATTTTTTAATTAAGAAATTATTTTTAAAAAATATTTAACATTTTAATTTCCAATCAAACTATTTAAAATCCTTAAAGAATAATTTTAGACACTCGTTAACATTTCTCTAAAAATATTTGAAAAGTCTTAATAACACAATTAAGAAACGGTGAAGCGAGAAAAAAGGAAGGGACAAAGACGTAAAGAGTTAAGAATGGTAAGTTGTGGGGGCCATATTTGACTTATATACATTGGATTTAGAATGAGTTGGGCAATTGAGTGGTTCCAAGAATTTTTTTTTTATTCCTTTTTATTCCGACCCTACTAACTAGTATCATTGGAACACTCATTAAAAAAACAAAAAGATAAGACAAATTTGAAATTGGAAAATTTATCACTACATCAACTAGTTTCGTTGGTGGAATGATGTTGCATCGTTCTGTGTTAGATTTTTGCTTGCCGCAAATTTTTGTTTTTGGGAAAGAGAAATGACATTTGTAAAATTACTTTTCGACAACTTTCTCTCTTATACTTATATTATATTTTTACTATGTCTCTTCCTTTTTCTCTTTCTATTGTTTTTGACCAATGAAAAAAGAGAAAATGAAGGTTGTCAAATAGGTTGTACCAAATGGTTGTTCAAATATCATTGCTCTTTGAGAAATGTTAACCAATGTCTCTGGGGCACTAGTTAAGAAAAACTAATATAAAAACTTTGTATTGAGAAGTGGTGAAAAGTAGAATGTTCAATTTTATGAAAGTCAAAAAGTTGTTTTTTATGAAAAAAAATTATACTTTTACTTCTTTAACTAATGTCCCGGAGGCACCGGTTAATATGACCCTCTGTTTTTAAGTTTTTTTGTTGTAAATGGATAGAAAGGGAAAAAAAATAATAAATCGATGTGTTTGATTTAATTGTGCAATTCAATTCAAGGATTCCAAAATATCATGAATGATATTCGCCAATCATTTTATTTAATCCGGTTTGCATAAATTGTTAAGGGTGAATTGAACCTACTATTTAATGTGTCCACACATGCTTTAAAATTCATTTGTGCAACCTTCAATGTATGCTATTCATCTTTCTAGAAGTGATTTTTAAGTTGGAATGGTAATTGGACTCAAGTCTAATAGACATTCCAAAAAATACTCATGTTGGGTGGATAAATACCTGGATTGTTAGGTACGCATCGGAACTTGGATAATTACACGCAAATTTTAACGGGTATGGACACAGGTACGGACACTCTAGTGCCCAGCTCGCCCCACACCCGCACATTATGTATACTATAACTAATATTTTATTTAATACTAAAATTAATTAAGTAATACTACTAAGTCTTTGATATTTATTGTAATATGCATATTTTTTTATGTATATACTTTAGATCCTTTTTGTTTTACTAAATACTACGTTGTGAAATATTTATAAGTTGATTTAAAAGATTTTAAATCATGGTTAAATTAAGTTGTGATATTTTTGTTATTTACTGTCTTTTTGTTGTTAATGTGCGGGTAATGGGCGCGGATACAAGCGCTTATGTGCACATAGGGTACGGGAACAGACACCGAACTTGTTGTGCACGAGGGTATAGGCTTGGGTACGGGGATTTTTTTATAAACGCATGTATGGGGATGGGACTATAATACCCTGCCTAAAGGGTACACATTGTCATCCCTATTTTCAAGTGTCAAAAACAATTCTGACTCTATAAAATTATGTTTGGCATTCTTTTTGACAAATCAATTTTGAAGACTAAAAGCAATTCTATTTGAAGCTATTATATGTAGCTTTTGTTTCTAAAATTGATTCTTTCGAACAAATTTATAATTCAACTCAATTTTATATGATTTTGTAAAGAAAAAAAAAACTCAATTTTAAATGAATGCATCAAGACACTTTTAATCAAAATCAATTTTATATAATCAATTTGTTCAAACTCAATTTTTGTCAATTAAATAAAACTAAAATGGTATGAAATTTTTTTAAAGGATTCAATTAAATAACTTAAAGAGTGGTACGGAAAAATTTAAAAGATCGACTTGTTATAATTAAATAATTTAAAATATCTCTTGTGTAATTTAGTCAATTTTTAAATAAAAACAGAAAATGTTATGTCAAAAATTAGTGCTGACAACCTTAATTCCACACCAAACCAGAAAGAGACACAAGATGAAATTGAGAATGCATGAACCAAAGAAAAAAACAGCGGTGTATAGTATACTTGTTGACTCTTAGATAACAAATAAAACTCATATTCAAAATCCCATCCTCACCAACCATATAATTTTTTGGTCTGAAATCTTTCGGACGCAAGAAATAACCATTGGAAGCCATGATAAGAACAATGATTTAATCAAAGGGATAAATCCAAAAGAATAAAAACAATTGCTTCTTTATTTGTGTGGACATAAGTTTCATAGGACAACAAGATAGCCCATTGAAGATAGCATCACAAAACTATGGTTTTAGGCTAAACAAATATAATAATTGCTAATTAAATATAACAACAACAAAAAATCTAAATTGGATTTTATTGAAAAACATCTTATGTTTTGTTAAACAAAACAACTTATGAAGTTAATAAGGTTACCTGATAAAGCATTGAGACCATTGAAACAAGTTTTCATGAATGATGTGGTGACATTGTTGCCAGAAATTTGGCTTCCTTCATGTTCTGCTATTAGAGGAATATTCAGAGCCATATCTTCATTACACTGCTGCCACTTATCACCTTCTCCTTCCATTGATATTTTCAAAAAAGATAGAGGCAGAGTTTTGTTGTTTGCTACTTCTCAGTTTACCAAAACTATGGACAATGTTTATCTCTTTTTTCAGAAATAAATAATAATAATCTTTAGTGCACTTTGTTTTTCTTTTTATAGATTGGTTCTTTTGATAAGATAAGTTAGTATGTTGGATAGATATAAGTAAGTACGGATAATGATTGAAACATAGTCACATAATTTGCAATACGCGTTGGTATGGGTATGGATTAGCGATATACTTGAGCAAAATTCGATATCTGTTGGTTCGTAGTATTAGTATGGCCTAATTAAATATAGTAAGCTATCGATAAATTTTTAATAAATCGATTCTTTTTACTAGCATTATAAACAAAGCTTAAAATTGATCAGTGTGAAACCTCTTAATATTTAATTAATTAAATGAATTAATAGTACAAAAAATGTAGAGGAATTGTACTAGTCGGATGCAACTACGGGTGAAAATGAGCCGGGTCGAGTCGGACTTTGCTTAAATAGGTCTGACCTAGTTGAAAAAACTAAGGCCTAAGCTTTGGCCCTTTACCTGTCAAAGGCTTTATTTTAAGCCTGACCTGACGTTTTTAAAATCTTAGTCTGACCTATTAACCTGTTTAAAAGCCTAGTTTGTGTTACAAATTTCAAGTAGAGTCCATTCATCCTTTTTTTTTTCTTTTCAATTTGTGGAACGTACTTAATGTAGAGATAAACATTAATTAGATACAAATTAAACTAATAAAACACAATCGTAAAATTTATAGATTGCTAGAAACTCAAGAATAATCATGTCTCATAACAAGAAGGATTTCAAACTTAATCTCATAACCATACTTAACTTTAGGTATTAGTACCAAGCCTCAAAAGTTCATACAAACCAAATAAAAATATGGGTATATAATGATAACTTAACAAGCTTCCAAACAGTAAGAACCTAAAAACAAAATCAGCACTTAAGCAGAAAAGAGAAAAAATGCATAAAATTTTCAATGTGATAAAAATTCGAATTGTACGAATCAGTCCAAATTTGGAGTTTTCTTGCTCAAAATCATCGTATTTCAAGCCTTATCAAACATCTACTTAAAGGTTAGTTCGAAATCCTTATGCATGCAAGTTATTTTGGGCGTTTTTTTTCTTGGGTACTGAAGCTGTTCGGATTTTGTTTTTCGGACTAGGTTGTTGCAATTCGGAAAATGAAATCCGGACAAATCCACGTGTATTTTTTTACCTTTTTTTGTGCTGTGTTGTGCCCTAAATTTGATTCCTTTTCTGTTATGCATGTGACAGGTATGGATGATGATGTTGATCGACATGTTACATATCACACATCCGTTAGGAGAGAGCGGGAAGAGCTTCGTCTCGCGCGTAGGATGGCTCGAAAGGCAGAGGCTGGATAGGCGGCGGAGGGTGTAGCTCATGCTCCCAAGCGTAGGGATGGCAGGCCACGCCTTGTTGTTGAGGATGAGCTTGAGCCTCAGCCTCAGGCTGACCTAGATTACAAGAAGATGGACGTGGAGCATCAGGCTTAGGATGATTCTTAGACAATGGAGGAGGATGTGGAGGAGGATGCCCAGCAGCAGCAGCGTCAGAGGATGAAGGGGAAGAAGGTGGTGGAGCCAGACCATGAGCCTCTTGACGACTATCCTGGTGGCCCACACGACCTTACCCTACTGACGAGGTACCATGTGCACGTGGCCAGGAAGGCGTCTGAGGAAGGTAAGTATTAATGTGATATTTTAAGAAATCGATGTTAATCTTGGTGAAACTATTGTTAATGTTGTATAAGGCATTACCTCTGATTAATTCTTTGTATTTTTATTTGATATCTAGTTTAACTCACTTTATCTTTGTGAAACTGATGTTAATGTTTTATTTTTAATTTTTTGCAGTGGCGGAACAATTTAAAATGCATCAACAACGAGAAGAAGATTGATACAATGATATCAGGCCTATCGTGAACACATTGTGGTGGCGTGATGCACTGGGAGCCACTAGGCTTTCTTGGCTTCAGGATACCAACTAGACTTAGATTGACCATGACCTAATTTCTGCATTTGCGGAGAGGTGGCACGAGGAGACTTCGAGCTTCCACCTTCCGTTTGGTGAGATGACAGTGACACTTGATGATGTGTCCTGTTTGCTACATCTCCCCATTGATGGCGTGCTTATGTCCTACGAGTTCATATCAAGGGATGATGCAGTGGATTTGATGATCAGGTATTTGGGTTCTGATCCTTCAGATGCTCTTAAGGAGATGACTAACACCAGAGGTGAACATGCTATGTTTAGCTGCTTGACGAAGATTTTCAAGCAGTGTCTCCTATGGCAGTTGGAGTTATTTAATGAGGGTGGTATGGATGAGGAGGTGCAGAGGTTGCGGGACCAGGCTCTGCGAATATATTTGTTGTACTTGGTGGGGATCATGCTCTTCACGGACAAGATAGGCACCTATGTGGATGTTGTCTACCTGAGGCACTTCAGAGACCTAGAGGTTGTTGCTGGTTTTTCATGGGAGCTGCGTGCCTATCTCACTTGTATAGAGAGCTTAACCATGCTTCCCATTGGGCCTGCAGTGAGCTGTCAGGGTACTTGCCTTTGCTGCAGGTATAAATTAATAATTATGTTTGTTTTTTCATTTGTAAGTTTTAACCTTGTTTATATATTTATATGTGGTTGTCTTTGTTGCAGGCTTGGATTTATCAGGGTATAGGCAGCAAGGATGCGTGGGGTGGATATCGGGAGGAGTATCCGCGCTCCATGATTTTTGCCCCAAAGATGGGTTTGTCTACACCAGACGAGCACATAACGCATATGGATGTGCTGGATTTGTCGGGCGTTGTCATGACCCCATATGTTGAGCACCGTCAGGCATGTCCTTTTGAGCGGGTCAGGCTATACTTTGGATGGCTCAGATACGGTAACCGCATGGTGAGATATCTTTCAGAGCGGGTGCTTCGTCAGTTTGGGTACGTTCAGACCATCCCGCGATATCCATTGGAGAGTGCACCTCCCCACCAAACCTTAGGGGAAATCACCATATGCTTTCAGCGTGCTCTTGATTATGCGCTGACACCTCAAGAGTTGGGTCACCCTGCAGTGTATGGTGTGGAGGCATCAGAGGGATAAATCCAGTGGTTTTATGACGTCTCTCATCCACACATGATTCTCCCAGACATGGAGGTCCCGGTGCCGAGGCCACCAGAACAGGAGGTCATTGATGAGATTGCTACTCACGAGGATGGAGGGCATGGGTACTTAGAGCTGAGCGAAAGGTTGGGCCGCATCAGAGGCCTTGTGTATGTTGTTACGAACAGTGGTGAGGTGCAGCACGAGTCTGACACATGGAACCATTTGGAGGAGGTATTGAGAGAAGTGCATGGTGGGAAGATTTACCGCCATGGGGGAACTACTCAAGGCGGCAGGGGTGCCGGGGGTTCCAGAGGTGGCAAAGATGGTAGGGGTGGTGGGGGTGGTAGGGGTGTACTTATAAAGGGTTGATTGTAATTTATTTTTATGTTAATGTTTGAATATTATGGATGATTTTAAGTTAAGTAACACTTGGATAATTTTAATTTTTATGTTTTATTAATGTTTGAGAATTATATTGAGTTGTTAGTTGTTATGTTATAAATTAGGCTTAATAGGTCATTTGGTCCCTCAAATAATTTCCAGTTTTCATTTTGGTCCCATAAGTAATAAAACTCATGTTTTGGTCCCTCAAGTTCACCTCCGTCGGTCAAATAAATCCTTTCCGTCAACACATGAAGCTTCCGTTAGTTTTTGCCACGTGGCCAAATCCTATGTGACTGATGCCTTTCATCCTCCTCTACTGTTATGGTCACCATGGATGCACCTAACACTTCCCTCAATCATAACCCGAAACAATAAGAAATCCAAAACAACAACATCATGGAACAACATCAACAAATTCAATTCATAGAACAACAACAACCGTAAAGCAACATCAATTCACCAACCATAAAGCAACATTCAATTTACCAACCGTAAAGCTAAAAATATCAATTCATAGAACAACAACATCAAAAAATTCATGGATTGAATTGAAACAACAACAACATCATAGAACAATAACATCAACACCGGATTGAATCGAAATATGGCTATCGCAGAAAAAAGATTTGAATTACAACAACAACATCTCTGGATCTCTTTCACCTTCTTCTTGTTCGTGTTTCTTCTTCTTCTTGTTTGTGTTTCTTTAAGCTGACATCTAGAACCCAGAAAAGGGTTTCAAGAGAGGAAGCGTAGGCACATAACCAACTCAGATCTGAAGGTTTCTTTCTCTGTCTTCATTTTTCTTTTATTTTTGCTTTGATTCGCTGAAGAGGAAAGATGAAAGAATTGAATGATTAGAATCTGGAATTCGATTTTTTTTCCTTTGTTGTTGGGATTCGAATATGAAATTGAGAGAAGATGTGACTATGGTGGAATGAATTATTTTAGGTGGGATTCTCTGAGAAGAAATAGGAAAGAATTGAGATGAGGAATAAGATTATGGTTGAA
>Ga0228710_1003948_pt1 | contig 23482 bp, 14 predicted proteins | sample MedpolnodulmetaG_FD_177995 | JGI IMG/M metagenome (GOLD analysis project Ga0228710, IMG submission 177995) | Root nodule microbial communities from Medicago polymorpha collected in Santa Monica, California, United States - pink nodules | ecosystem: Host-associated > Plants > Roots > Nodule...
CTTTTATTTCAAATTAGGAATACTTCATGAATTTTGAGTAATGTTTAAGGAATTTTAGTATTTTTTTTTAACAGTATAATATTTTAATATTAAATATATTAGTGTCCGCGTCACCGAAATAGCGCCCGCTACGTGCCCGCACCCCGCACCGCATCAATTTTTGGGGTGGCTGCGCCGCGCCGCATTTCCGCTTTGACAACAGAGGGTGCTACCCCAACTCTCTCTAATCGTGTCATTCCTAATCCTATCCCGTCTAGTCTTATCACTCATCCAACGCAACATACTCATCTCTGCTAAGCTTACTTAATTCTCATGTTGGTTCCTTATTCCCTTGAATATTTTTACTAATTTTATATAAACTTCATTGGGAAATAAAAACGTCTGCTAACATGTTCATTGACATGACATAAAATAACGTACTCGTATTTTTTTGCCTATTTTCCACTTATTATCGGTGGATATCATTTTGCATAACAAATATATGCATAAACTGCACAAAGAACATGGACAAGAAGCAGCTATTGAACATTTTCATATTTGCTTTGGATGAAGGAGCATTAAGTATTGGACTTGAGAAGCATACATATGGTAGTATAAGTAATCTGCAAGATATGAAATTCTCAAGAATCGGAATCTCAGAAACCCACGGAATTGACAGCCAAATTAAAAGCTGCCTGTTGAATTGGATGTACAGCCTATAAGAACAATGAACTTAAATCTTTACATCAGAACTTAAACTCAATGTTTTATGTCTCAATCTGGGAAAGTTGAATGAAATAAAAGAAAAAAGAGACAGGACATAAAGTTCCCTGATTAAATCAAAACCCACATGAAACTAGCCATAAGAACAAGATAATAACAAGTAAACTACTTGACTTGACAATACAAAAGAAAACAAATGAGATATTATAATCCCATTAAATTTCTACATGAAATTATTGCTTAGACAATCTCAACATAATATTGCCCCAGTCAAAAATGTCAATCAAGAAATATATTGCATTACGTCTTTCAAATTACTCAAGTTACTCCGTCAAGTACATAAAAAAGTCAAAATACAGCAAAGCATATGAAAATTAGGGGTAGCACGGAAAGAAACGGATCGAAAATAATGAAACGATAGATCCAATCAAGGAAGCATGTGCAAAAATCAGATATACACATTCAAACAATAAAAACTGAAAAATACCGTGAAAATAAAAAAAAAACTTACCACTGCGTGAAAAACAGATTCAACAAGAGAACGACAGTTACCTACAAGGGAGAAGAAATCAAGGAATTGGAGCTAGATTGGAGAATATATGACACGAGACTATGCAAATGGAGAAGAGTAAACAAGCTCCCAATGAGTTTAGCAACGGCAGAAGAGAAAACCCGAGACCAAGATATATGTATAGTTTAATATCGGTTCAATGGACGGCCCATCATTGATTGGGCCAATCCCTAACCCATTTAATTTTCAAATTTCAGATAGGGTCAAAAAAGTCATATCACTCGAGGGACTAGATTGGGGGAGTCATGCTAGGGGTAAAACGTGATAGGTCATGAGCTAGCCGATATGGACAGTTGTATCTAACACTTATTTTTTGGTCTGTAAACAAAGTGGCAAACACCACATAAAACTCACACACAACTGCAAGGTCGCAAGTTCGAAGTTCGAACTCAAATGAAGGTGTCCAACCTAGCAATTTCAGCATTGCCAGTTATGCTAGGCCTTACGGATGTTGTATCTAACATTTTACCCGCAGTGATTATTTGGCCAAGTCACTGATTTACGGGGCGAACATGCCAATCTCATCCAGTCTAGATAATGTAAAACAAATATCAAAAAGTAAAAAATATGCAAGGACAAAAAATAAAAATAAAAACACTAATACCAAATCCAAAATGACAGTAGGCATTGACCAAGTTCAATAACAATTTAACAACAAATTCAAATCCAATTTCAAATGATAAATGAAAAATAAGACAATGGAAGGAGCAAATTAATAGTAACCAAAGTCTTTTTGAATCCACTGCACAGTGATCTTCCTACTCATTCAAAACATATCAAGGTTTCCCAAATAGGTTGTAGCAATCTTTTTCACTCGGGATTCAAAGGGAAAAAATCACTTCCAGCTTCCATTCCTAATATATTCTCAGAACTGATTGGATGTTAGACCTCTTCCACATAAGGCATTGATGGACTCGTGATTATCATGAGATTCTCTTAATATTTCTTCTTGCATAAGTGCTTTTAGAAAGGTTTATCGAAACTGACTATATTTGAAATCTTAAACATGCGGTGAAACTATATAGCCATTAGTTGTAGCATCTTCTCAAAACACGCGGTGAAACCGAAATGAGCGCCGAAGCAAACACTTAATAAAGGCCTATCTGATTTTGCTTATTTGAGCTTATCTACTAGCATAGGCATTTGTGAGACTGGTTGGGAGAACTTATGACATGTTCATAAGCTATTTTAAGCTTATTTCCATAAAGTCTCCAATATAGCTGAATAAAACAGCTTATATCTTATACAAAAAACAGCTTTACTTTATCATAGCATAAGTGCATATCATAATAAACACTCATGTATAAGCTATTTCTATAACAAAAGTTAAAAAAATGTTAAACTATTTTCGCAAACTATGTTGGAGTTTATGAACATAAGCTTTTCTAATAAGTTCTCTCAAACAGTCTCACAAACATTATGCTAGTATATAAGCTAAAATAAGCCAATCAAAACAGGCAGATATTTTATTCATAACCGCTTATATGATAAATGCTTATGCTATAAATAATAAGCTACAAATTCAAATTAAGTGTTTTATCCAAACACAACCCAAGTCTTTTAGCATCTAACTTACAAGAAGAAAAAAAAGTTTTTCCACCAAATTGACATTTCATCAAACACTTAGCATGCAATCAAAGACGAGAAAATGAATATATTCACTCATAAATTCAGTGAGAGGAAATTACTAAACAAAATCTCAAATGAAATGCAAACGATGAATGATTTCAGAAATAGTAACTGTTCATTTAAGAGAAGTAAATGAAAATATTCATTTGAGAATATGAATAATAAGGAAACAATGAGATTGTTACAAAAATGGAAACTTTACAATACAATATCATAAGTGAGAAGAAAAAAACAACTCTGAAAGTGAAACATGAAAATGAAAATGAAAGCCTGGAAGAGTGAGAAACTTACGGTTGCCGGCGAGAAAGACTGGGTGAGACCAAATTACCTAGTTATTAGGGTTTCAAATTTTCTTATGTAAGTGAAAAAATGTTCTTCCGTGTTCGTTAAGTGAGCAATGCTTTCTTATTTATTCGCCGATCTTACTATTGTTCGATATGATTTTCCTAAGTGGTACTTTTATATCACATAAAATATAGGGGGAGGATTCGGTGTCTTTGGTTTCGGTGCCTTTCGATGCGCTTTTATTCCTATATCTCTCCAAACCATTAATTCTCTCTCATCTAATTAATTTATTTTAATTATTCATCCAACTTTCTCTCTCATCTAAAATGAACTAAAGGCACCGAAGTCAAAGGCACCGAATCTTCTCCCATGTCCCAAAATATAGTTAGGCTCTTCTCAATTTGAATTCTATGATTTGTATATGTTTCTATTTTATTATTGTTTTGTATTGTAGATCTAAAATATTTAAACCGTATAGTTTGTGATTCTTTTTTTGTTGACAAAACTGTATAATTTGTGATATGAAATGATCTTCAATTTTCACTTTTTTAACATAAGGATTTTTCATTTTGCTAGAATATCTTGCGTTTGACCTATAGATTATTTCTCATTTAAAAGCTATTTTAACTATAAAGTCAAATTTAGAGCTTTAAAATTAAAGTTTAACCGTTTGGTATTTTTTTTCTCCCTTCTTGGTGCATAAGGATTAGTATAACTCACTTTGGGTTCTTGCTTTGCTCACCGTTTTTTTGTCTTTTTCTCAACTTTTTTTATAATTTTTCTAAGTTTCGACATTTTTACACCTAGACCAATCTATAAGACATTCTCCTTTGTTTTTAACTTCACTTTGAATAGTTTTGTTCCACCATCAAGATTTTTTAACCTTAGATCCAAAACCTATTGATTCTCCCAACGTATATTTGGCTACTATTATAATCTCATGTGTCATATTATCTCACTTGTGGCAGCCCGAAACTTCCCTCTAAGCTTTTGTGTTAAAAATCATTTGTTTTTCACCCTTTAAATGTCACCACTTAATATCTATAGTCTCACTTTGTCGTTTTCTCTTCGCTATCCTCTTAACCCTTGCTTGTATTCATAACCAATACTAAACTCTCTCTTGGCATGAGTTTATGGTCCAAAAACAGATATCGATGTCTAATTTTCTAATATGATAGAAATCTATTTGAGAAGTTGCACTCCACATTTGTATATGATAAAATGGAGAATGGATCCTGTGCAGTGACTTGCAGAGTCCAGTTAAATCTCAGCCTTTAAAAAAAAATGCTTAAAAATACAAATGTTGAAAAGTTGAAATTAAGAGAGATAATACATTTAGTGGTGTAGATTCCACACTGGAGAAAAAAACACTTGAGGAGATCCATTCCCGATAAAATGTTCATAGAATTTTCATAAAGCACGTAATAGCTATATCGATGTCTAATTTAGTAAACCCGTCTTAGTTATAAAACTCTTTACTAGAATGAACATTCATGATGAAATTCTCAAGTTGATTGTTGATCCCCTAAGAAAATTCTTACAGATAAGGTCGAGCAAAATTAATCAACTTCTCACTATCAATAATTCACTCCATGTTGCACCTTAAGAAAGAAAATCAATAGTAAGTTTTACGATTTAAATTTCAGAGACACTAGGAAAGGAGCATACAAATTTCATTTTTTATTCTTTTCTATTATGAGTGTGGTGTGTGGAGAAGTTGATTTTCATTCCATTTGTTGCGCCTAAGAAGCTTTCATTTCTCATAGTGCACATTGTATGGAGAAATGAACAAGTCTGCATTGGTGAAACAATATTTTATAATATATTTTACAGAAAATGCTATTAATGAAATTAATAGAGATATATTAATATTAAAAATCATGCATTTAACTTTTTAAAAGTCAAACTATTGTTTTTTCAATGCATAATTGCTACTTTTAAGTTCTTTAACACGTGCTCTTTAACAAGACTCGTATTTTATTTATAAGTTTTCTACTGAGATAGTGTGGGGAGAGTTAGGCGGCAATTTTTTTTAGGGATTTAATTCACTTTTAATACATAAAGGTAGGAGTTAAATAAGTTTTTTTTCCCTCAAAATATAACAAATTTTGATTTTAGTCCCTAAAAACTAATATGATATGTTTTCATCTCACCAAAGTTTTATGTTTCATTTCTTCTTCCTGTTTATGTTTATGTTCATGTTCATATTAATATCAATGTTATGAGTATTTTACGTTCATAATGTTTCTATGTTATGTTTATTTATTATGCCCAACACTTGTATGCCCATATTATCTTATAGAAATGTCAAAACTATGTCCATTAGGAACAAAAATGAAAAGAAATTTTTTGGAAGAATGAAATGTTTATTATTTTTAGAGATTAAATTCAAAATTCATTAAATTTTAAGGGACGAAAAACTTATTAACCTTAAACATAAAACATCAAATAAGTTATTGACAAGAGTGTATGTTTTAAACTTTCAAATCAAATAAGTTATTGACAAGAGTGTATGTTTTAAACTTTCAAAGCTTTGATTGTGTATGTATATAGGTGAATGGATGGAGAAAATATTTATGTACGTATATTTAAAGGTGACTCTAATGATTTAAAACCCTTATAAACTTCTATTTTGATTTTGAATTAACCTTAGCTAATAGCTAGCTAGTGAAGTTCCAACTTCATTTTTGTAGCAACAAGAGAGGTGAAAAAATTGCAAGGTGTGATGCATAGTAATTAAAAAAAAAAGCTCACAACAAGTTTATTTCAGTCATAGATATGAAGATCTAAACTGGTAACTTTGCAAAAGATTGATCCCTATATCACTTTTTCAAAATTAGCTACAATTAATTGTGTGCTAACTTTCAAGTTTAACTTTTTTTTTAGGGAACTTTCAAGATTAACTCTCACACAATTCTGGCATCAATAAACATGAAAAAATGTCACGGTATACTTCCTAAAACACCCTTTCAAACATACACAATAATATTCGATAACCATCAACTCGTATGTTTGTCATCATTTCTAATATAGTGAAATTTACTTCAAGTGAGATTAAACTCACTTAAGTTTCAATTAATTGATAACATAGAACATGTTTTAAAAGGCGTGTTAGAGATTGTATTTCTCACACTAATTAATTATCATTACTATGTACTAGATAATGTCTTGGCACAAAGGGTGCACCACCTTGATTTAAAACTACTAGAGTCATCAATTGTCAACTAGATCTTAATGTTCCTCTTAGGTCAACAACTATGACACTTGTATTGTCTCTGCTACCCTTTGCCAATGCTATCTCAGACAATAGCGTTGCAGCTTCAGCAGCACGATTACTTTGATTCCCATTCCCTTGACAAACTCTCCTAATTTGGCCTTTGAAACATTTTCTTACAACTTGGCATGCAATTTCACTAGACATTACACCCCACAAGCCATCACTTGCTAGTATGAGAAATTCATCATCATTGGTTCTCTTTGTCACAGTGACTTCAGGTTTTGATATTACATATGGTCGAAGATATTGATCTCCTGCATGCATCAAATTACATAGTTAGAACAATTATCATTTAATTACATTGATCAAGCACTTATAATTCTATTTTGAATAAATACATATCTAATTCTATTTGACAAATAGATATGTAATCGATTTTATTAGTTATTTATGGAACAAATAAATCATTAATTTGATATTTTTTAATATTCAAAATTTAATGTTTAAGGTTTTGAGCAAGGTGGAAACGTGTCGAATACTTAAAGCTTGTGTTTAACTTGTGAAAAAGATAAATGACTTTAGCTTAGCTCATTTATTTAATCGAGCTTAGCTAAAAATTCGGGTTTCATGATTTGTTAAAAATTAGTAAATGTTTAGGTTGACTACGATAAAAAAATTTAACCAATTTTATTACTTAAGGTTAAGTTTAAAACTAAGCTTGACATGCATATTTTTATAACCACCATTATATTTAAACACTTTTATTGATAGCAGGAATAAGCTTTTTGAACTTCTTTTTTTTGCCTCATAACCTAAAAGTTAGAACATTTTGTAAGGCTTTGACTTGACTCATTTAATTAATCAAGCTCAATGTGAAGTTTGAATTTATTTATACGTATTTGGTTAAGCAAACAGATTTTTTACTCAAAGAGTTTGATCAAATATTTAACGAGTGCAATCTTAATAAGTTTAAGATATAATAGCTCAACTACTGCTCAACTAATTTACACCCAAACTTTGATTAATTGATTATGTGGGATTTCCAGTTTTCCATGGAATTAGATAGAAGGATTCCTTAAGCACTTTGAAATCGACAACAAATATTCTTGTAGCATTGAAAATTTCCACGTGTTTGACCATACACACACAAGAAACAATTTATTTCCGTCTAATCATGCATATGTAATAATTTATTTCCGTCCAATAATCTTCAAAGATTTAAATAATGAGACACTTTCCAATAATATTAAGATAAAAAATTAGTCTGATCATATATGCAAAACATGTGGCAAACTTGTATTGTATATAAAAAAAGAATCACATTCTATTAGATTCCTCTTTATGAGAGAATTTAAGCAATGTGTCATCTTGATTGGTTAAAGATTTAAAAGCAATCACGCATATGATCAAACTGTATAAAACTTTAATTTTTTTGGTCAAAGTTACTCTGCTGTACAAAAAAATGCAGAGCTTTTATTGGCTAATCAGAGAAAATACATACATATAACAAAGCAGAAAATATATATAATCTAAATAAAAAATTGATTAACCAACAAATCCATTGATTAATTCTCAGTATATGTGAAGTTAAAATTTCAAACAAACCTATAGATCGTGAAGTTGCAAGAACACCAAGAACACGGTGGCCATTCCAGTTTATGACTCTTCCACCAGCTTCTTCTATTCTCAGCAACTCATCAGGCCTGTTTGGCTGTGTCCAAACAAGGAAATCAATATTACATTCATTCATAGTTTTCTTTGGAATGAAATTTTTTTTCTACTTTAAATCATCTCATTATAATACAAGATCTCAGATCTCAAAAATAATAATAACCAGAATCAAAGATGCAAAAATGTATGTATCATCAAGCCAAATAATACTGGTGTTGTGCAAGCTTTTTAATGCAGTGATACAATTTTAGCAGCTGATTAGACTAGAAAAACATACAATAAAGTAATCAAAAATTGAAAAATGATAGAAAATTTCAGGCTGATTCATAAATGATCATATCAAAATTATAGTTATAAATTACAATTAGGATTGCAATATAAAAGTTTAGAAGTCTCTACATGGACATCACTACTACTACAATTATAGATATCACATTTTGCTGCAATATAGCCTTAACCATGACCAAAACTACTTCTATTTTTCTCCGCGAAACTATAGAAACTATAGATTCGAGGTACGAAGATCCATTCAAGATACTCTCAATAGACCGTCTTTTATACGCATGAACCAAAAATCGAACATGACTACTAGTTGTATACTACCTAGATATTAGTACTATGGAATATTAATATATTAACAAAATCAAATATATGTACCTTATGATCACTTGACAAATCCAAAGCTTCACCACCTCTTCCCAAAACGGTTCTAGAATCACCACAATTCGCAACAACAATCGCCTCCTTAACAACAACCGCCACAACTGCGGTAGACCCCACAGTCCTAACCGCGGCATCACCCGCCACCTCCCTATCCATTTTATCAAAACACCCTTCCATCACTCTCTCCCACTCAAATTCCCCATCCTTCCCTACCTCCTCCGCCACAATCCTATATAACCTCTCCCTACACGCCTCCGCCACCTGAGCACCACCGTGACCATCATAAACACCGAAGAAATCACACTTCTCTCCATCCTTCGTCGTAAAACCTATCTCCACACTCACCGCATCCTCCATTTCCTTCCTACAACCTATTGTTGACACCGAACCATACGATAGAGGTGGTTGTTGTTGTTGATAATGCTTCACCTGCAAATAATAAACGATGAAATAATATGAGACGCACTGTTCTCAAGGATTTTCCGCGTAATAAGTTAACAATATTGTACCTCTCCGTTTTGCTTAGATGACTGATCATCTTCCTCTGATGATGACGAAGTTGCTAACGACAACGATATCTCAACCGATTCATGAATCTCTCGTCGCGCATTCTCCGTTTCCAGACCACCATCGTCGGAGCCATTTCCGACGTGGATCTTTGCTTGACAACTATACTTCATTCTCCGAATTTTCAATCTTCTCCGGTGAACATTCTCCAGCTTCGTAACGGCTCCAACCGGAGAATCCACTCGTCGGAGAGAGGATTCCGATGAGTGTCGTTTCATGTTCTTCATGGTCGTTTTTTGCATGCAAAAAAAATGAAATGATAGTTTTTGTGAAATGTTGGTAAAAACGGCGGTAGTGGGGAAGATGGAAATTTAAAGATGGTGATTGTGAGAGGTAAGGGAGAATGAATCTAAGCCGTTGATTTTGAATGAGTTGTGTAATCGGGTAACAGGTGGAATTTGAAGGACCAGTAAAGTGGATTTTTGTGAAGGAGACGTGGATGGTTGTGATTAAAATGATGGGTACGTGGAAGGTTGATGTTGGGAGAAAGTGATACATTTTGTGGGACCAGCTGGTGAATTGAATGGAAAAATCATAAAGAACAAAAGAAAGAGAAAGGGATCTAACTATTAGTCCGGTTGTTAAGAAGTTTGCTTATACTCCTTCCCATTTAAATTAGGGGAAATTTTAGTATGGCACAAACATAAATGATTAGTGTTTAGATATACATAAATATAAATCATAGTCTTGGTTTTAATAATAAAAATGAAATTGATAATATCCTGATTTAGTATTTTGAAAAAATATATTTTTATTTGTGTGTGATCAAACACTATTCATTTATATTTGTGACCATGAAAGGATGTCTCTTAAATTATAACATCTTTAATAGGAGTAATTTACTTAACAAAAACCTCAACATATTGTGAATCTCTATTGGAGAAAGAAAAAAAGGGTACATATTAGTTATCGATATAAGGACTCTATCTTCTCAAGAACCAACGTGTTCCACAATTAAAAGAAAAACTAACATATGTATAATGTATAAGTTGGTCACACCTTTCAAATTTGTGTTATTTTGACGATTTTTAATTTCTTTTCAATTTTTTTTAAGTACGCACATAAATCACACAATACATATGCACATGATGTTATTAATTAAGTAATTTAACTCAAATGATTAATAAACTTCATCAATAATGAATTATTTGAGAGAACCCTATCTTGGTTCTTGAATAAAATAATTCTTGATCGAACTTTATTTACATACGATATATTTTGTTGATGTAGTCAAACAATTAAACTTAAATGATTAATAAATTTTACGAACGATGAATTGTTCAATAGAACTAAATTATCGTTAGATGAAACAATGTTTGAAAGATTTATTTATCTTCCATCTAAACTTAAAATTACCAATACTGTTTTCTACTAAAAACCGAAAAATTAACCCAAAAATTATAAGATTTGGTCTAACATAATAATCAATGAGTCTTCCAAATCCAACTAGAGACACTGGAAGAAGAAAAAGAAAGAGAAGGGGTCGTGGTCGGGGTCATAGGATAGTTAACGTGGCATGGTACACGTTGCTATCCGTAAATGATGCTTTTGTTGAGGTTGGAGGACATGTGTTACATAGAGATGGGTTGCGTTTCTGAATTGGGGCCTTACTAGTTACTAGAATAGATATAGTTAGATACTTTCATTGAACCTTCCTAACTACTGAACTGTAGTATATGGACACGCATGCATTTTTCTATCTTTGTCCATGCTTCATATTTGGCGTGGTCACCCAAATTAATTATGCATCTTGCTTTCTTTATATTATTATATTCTTTTTAATTTCAGATTAGTTTAACTTAGTTTAATAATTTTTCAAGTTAAGTTGATTTTTCAAGTTTACTTAATTTGGAGATAAATGAACACATAAAATTGATAGTAGATTCTACTATTAAGTGGGTCCCACCATCATCAATTACTTTTTAGTTTTTCGAAATTTTTTTGTGTTTATAACTCTCTAAATGAATGAAATGAAGAGAAAAATAAATGGAGAGGATCCTAACCATTAACCAAAAGGATTCAAATGTCTAACATTTATGGTAACATTCTAAATATTTTAAAATATAAATGACTAATATGATGAAAAAAAAAAGGATAACTTGAATTTGTTTTATCGTTTTTGGGTTAAATATGTTTTTAGTCATTACATTTTGCGTCCTTTTGAAGAATAATCCCTACATTTCATTAATTGTTTTTAAAATCCTCACATTTTATCTCCGTTATCAAAATTAGTCCATGTTGTTAATTCTTTAACGAAATGCTGATGTGGGAGTTAGTGGGTCCCAATTACTTATAGAAATGTAAGGACTAATTTTCAAAGTCACGGAAAATATAGGGACCAAAAACATATTTAACCTTAAAAAAATTGGGACCCACTAACTGCCACATTAACATTCCGTTAGAGAATTAACAACAGAGACTAATTTTGATAACAAAGATAAAATGTGAGGATTTTAAAAACATTTAATGAACTGTAGGGATTATTCTTCAAAGGGACACAAAATGTAAGGGCTAAATAGATATTTAACGCTATCTTTTTTAACTATAAAACATAGAGTTTTGTATGTTACTCTTTTGATTGGTTGTGATGGCTGACGTTTATGCTGGATCACGAAAAAAGTCCGAGGGACAACCCACATATACATATAAGATAGAGCAACCACATCACTGAGAGAAACACCACACCGTTATTCTAAACATTAAGACAACGAATTTATGAATCCTTTTACATATAAAGTGCTCAACTTTCAATTTTCTATCCAATATAGGACATATATTTCACACTTGCACACAACAATCTCCCTCTCAAGTGTGAGTCCATCAATTCAACATGTTCACCCCTCAAGCAGAAGCTCTTTCATTTAGATACACTTATACTTGTACCGTGTTGCCGCACTCAACGGAACCCGCTGCTTGAACACTCTTTTGTCATGAAGACTTTCGACAGAAGGAGCCAGTCGAACCATTCGTCGAACCTCGACTCTGATATTATTCTTGGGTTACGAGGGGAGCTTAGGGGACCACCCACATCCAGTTTAGAGCAACCACATAAGCGAGAGACGCTACACTCTTACCTAAAACATTAAGACAATATAATGGGTTTATGGTTGCTTTCACATATACTTCCTCCGGTCCTTTTTACATTAAACAATTAACTTTTTAGATACATAGAGTAATTTATGTATATGGTTTAGATTCTAGATTAAATACATAAATTATTCAATGTATCTAAAAAATTAATTATTTCTTGTAAATAAAACTGGAGGGAGTAAAATGATCAATCTCCACTTTTCTATCTGATGTACGGTCTATCTATCTGTACCTAAGTGGTTTTCACGCTCCTCTCTAAAAAATAGATTTAAAAAATAAAAAAACAGATGAATTGGTGTTCAAAGAGTGCTAAGAAAATATTTGCATTTGCAACCTGTTTATTATCAATAATTTCTCACATTGTTTTACGACACGTATCATATTCTTAGAAATTTTCTTTGACTTATATTATTCACCTCTTCTATAAGGCGTGCTAGAAAAACAACACTCTCACATATTTCTTGTATTTATGTTGTCATTATCAATTTTAATGTTTTAGTCATTGAAGATATTTTGTTTTGAACTTTCAAATGATTGATATTTTGAAGATTTTTGTATTGGACTTTAAAATGATTGATATTTTGAAGATTTTTGTATTGTATATGTGATATTTAAATGAAGTTATATGATATGATGATATTTTTATGGTAGAGTACATTCTATTTGATGAAGTAGCTTGGTAGGGTTGTGGTCCAAAGCTACACGTAAATATCTCTCTCTAGGGCCAGCTGCGGTTTTCTGCTTCCGTCAAAAAGACATACGCAATCAGTGACTGCTTTTACTTCTTTCTTCGACAGGTGGCTCAAAATTACGTGTTGTCTGTCAAATACTGTTTTCTGTTTGGTTTCTTGATTTTTGTGTAATAATTACGCTATTAAATTTGTGTTTTTTGTTTTTTTTTCTTTTGTGATTTTTAATATTTAAGTGAAATTTGATTTTACCGTCGCTAAAATAAGATTATGTTTTTTTTAAGAAGCTAGAATGAATCTAACGTTTTAAAACTCAGACGGGTGATTAATCTGGTCAAGGTATTAGATCACCGTATCACTGGTGAGACTAGTAGGTCACTATTATTGAGACAATAAATTTATCCAATTAGTTAAATTGTTTATCAATCTTAAATTAATTCATCAATTTTTACCTTTTTGTACAAAATAGTTTCTAGATATGAGAAAAGGCAAATAAAGCCACACTAAAATTTAATCAATACATGATAGGTTTCGTCACGAAAAAGAAAATGTATGATAATTGTCGCGGTGATTTTTGGATATCAAACTATTGGTTAGTGTTGACTCGCAAATTTAAGTCCACCACGGATCTTTTATTTTTCCAAAAGGAAAGGGGAGAAGTTCGAAAAAAAAACCTTATTTTTTAAGAGATCAAAGGTCTGGAGGTTGGTTATGCAAAGGGAAAGTATTAACACCGTAAACGTCAATGGTATTTCATAGAAACCTCTTGTTTTTATTAATCTTGTGCTAAATTTGATTACTTGTAAAAATGCCTAAGAAGTCTAAGTGTGGAAATAAAGAAGGAAAGAATATTTTTATTTTTTATTGATTTGGAAAGACATAGTCTTTTGCCTACATACCTGAATGAGATCAAAATCATGTAGTTTGGGGTAAAAATTCCGATTGATTGGTTGGATTGATTTTTAAAGTTTGAAAAAAAGTTTTGAGAGGATAAGAGGCCAAAATGGCATAGAAGAATAAAATGTGATGCAATTATTTTTTAAAAATGTTTTTAAGAGAGTAAAAGGCCGAAATGACATAGAAGAATAAAATGCGATTTGATTTTAATATGAAGAAAGAACCAAGTCTAAATATGGTTAAGATTCATTGAAGTTTGATTGAAAAAAAGAGGAGTCGCTTGGGTTAAAGTCCAACGTTTGTTAAGACATATTTTTGAGTTTAGCATATTTGAATGTTTTTGAAATTTTGATTATTCAAAACTAATGTGAGTTACTTAAAGTCTAAAAGTCTAGGCGTAACAGAATAAAATGAAGCGCGAAGGGTTTTACAAAGGATGTTGGATCCAAAGTAAAAATCCCATTTCTTTGGAATTAACCTAAAATTACTAGTTGTTTGAATTTAAGGTCCTTAATTTGATTTTGTTCTCGATTTAGGTATTGACATAAAGCGGAATAAATATATGTGTTTGTCGGTGCAATATTATCATTTATGTATTTACATTGTTTCCTAAGTACATTCTAATTCTAATGCATAAAAGCAGAATAAATAAATATGTATCCAATGCAATTTTCATTTATATTTACATTTCATCCCTAAATAATTCTAAAACATAGTAAATAAAATAAAATGATAAAGCAATAATAACCAAATAAAATTGCAAATGCATGAAATAAATAAATATGCAAAATAAAGCAAAATAAAAAAAATGCATGAGGTGATTTTGGTCTTAAATAAACTAAAAGAGATAAATAACCAAAAAAATGCATGAGATGAAATTAAGACACTAAATAAACTAAATAATAAAAATGCATGAAATAAAGTTAAAACAATAAATAAACTAAACAATAAAAATGCATGAAAATGATTATCCTAAATAAAAATGATATGTCAAAATAAAAGAAAACAAAGAAGCAAGGTAAAGAAAATAAAAATGCAGTGGGGGGTGCAGAAGCAAGAACAGGGGTGCAGTAGCAGCAAAGAAGCAAAAGCGCAGAAAGAAGAAGAGTTCTCAATCTCTCAGTGAAGGACTCACGAAAATTATATATAATTATCCTCATTAGAAAGAAGAAAAGAATCTAGAAATTCTAAACTAGGATCAATTCAAGTTCGAAGGAATTGAAAAGCATTAAGACCAATACATATAAAATAAATATAATTCAGATAATATTGATAAAGGAAATTGTCATACACTTGTAAGAGAATCCCACAAATAATAGAGGTTCATCTCTAAATCCTAATCTTATGTGTTTAACCACTCATGGTAACTGAATACACAATTAAAGGTGAAAAAATAGTAACGTACACAGCAACAAATGGAAAACACCCCTCTTTGATGCTCCGGCAATCACATTTTTGAATGAATATATGAGTCAAAACATGCAAAAATTTTGCATACAACATGCGTGTGGTGCATGACATTAAAACGGAAAAATGCTGGATTTTTACGTTCATGACGCGTAGGGCGCATGAGGCAGATAATACTCTCTGAGCGTCCCAATGCGCGGGGCGCATGGTTCAGATACCTTTTTCCTTATTTTCTCCATTCTTCAAGTGTTTTTCAATCATTGATATGATTTTGGGACTTAGAACAACATTTTTCCAAGTTGTTTTGGCTTTAATTTAAACGTTCGTTGCACTTGATTCTCTAACTTCTATAACTTCCATGAGGTGTTTTACTTTTCCGAGTTACATGATTTAACGATACAAGATTCAAAACACCTATAAAATTGTCTAGTTAGAGAAGAAATAAAATTACAACGACTGAAATAAAAAAGATTACAAAACATTCCCAAAACATTCCCCATTCTCTTTCTTACGAAATCTTGTAGCAAGTAGTGCCGGTCATGACATTTGTCTGCTCCAGTCGGCATGTTAATACATTTTTTTTTGAACTTGAAGAAATTCTAAACAATCATTTAAACAAATCTTTTTAATCAAATGAACTTATATGACATGAGTTATAAGCTCAAATGTATGACTTACTAAATAGACCCAAAATATTTTGGAATTAAATCCCCGGTACATAGTGGAGCTCTAGCCCACACATAGCATTAGATATGCCCATCCTTGTTTATAAATGATGGCTATCATCATAGAGGTGAAACTTTTTGCAACTGAAACTATGAGTTGCAAATTAGATATCGGATGAGTATTGGGACTTGAGAGGCTAAGATCTTGTAAACAAAATGTTCCAAAATTTAATTTCATAAACTACTGTTATTGAAGCTTGATACACACACATCAATATCAAATAATCTCATTTTATAAGCTTTAACAACAACAAATGAAGAACACCCCCTCAAAAAACAAATAAAAATGAAGTACATCATTTGAACAAGAAGAATTTTCAAAAAAAACATTAATGCATAATCCTTCAATCAGTTAATATTAATCAATCCAGATAAAGTCCAAAAACTACATATCTTGAAATCTAATATCTAAAATTAAGAATCAATTTCCAAAATAAAAAATTATGAGGCATCTGTTTAATAAAAGTTTACAAATAGAGTAGAATAAAAAGAGGACAAAAATGCTAGATTCATGTATGTATTATATCATACTATTTCCATACAGAATTTGGTAGTAACAAAATCAACAAAGGACTTTTATAATCTTTAATCCATACATGTCGACTATATTATATAGTCCATATTAACATGGATCATTGCTCTCTATGAAGGTGCCTTCCAATTAAACTCACATTCATTATAGCAGGATCAGCAGAAGCAAATGGATTTGGAGGCATACTTAATTTTTCTCCATCTCCTTCCAACATATGAACAACAACTTGCATAGAAGGACGATCGACCGGGTGCCATTGAATACACCAAAGTCCAGCAATCGCAAGTTTCTTCGCTATTTTCGCGTATTTCTCCACCTCAATATGTTCTCTCAGATCATCTCCTTGCTCTAACAAATTATAAATCCATTCCGGAAAATACCCTAAACCACTTCTCTTCTCTACCACATCGACATTTTGTCTTCCTCCGACCATCTCTAGTAATAACATTCCAAAACTATAAACATCAGACTTATACGATACATTCCCAAAGTTCCTAGAGAAAACTTCCGGTGCTATGTAACCAATAGTCCCCCTAGCCGCGGTCATGGAAACCGCACTTTGATCCTTTGAACAAAGCTTAGCCAAACCAAAATCAGATATCTTAGGAGTGAAGTTATTGTCGAGTAAAATATTGTGCGGTTTTATATCAAAGTGAAGTATCCTTTGGTCACATCCTTGGTGAAGATACTCAATTCCTTTCGCTATTCCAAGTGCAATTTCTTGTAATTTCTCCCAACTCAAAAAGTGGTTTTTGAAATCCGTAGTGGAAATGAACTTCTGCAACGAACCATTTGGTAAATACTCGTAAACAAGAGCTCGTGTGTGTCCATCGGCACAAAAGCCAACTAAGTGAACAACGTTGACATGATGAATTTGACTCATTGTTCCTACTTCATTGATGAACTCAGGTCCGTTTCCTGTGGAAGTTTTGAGAAGCTTGACCGCGACATATATGTCGTTAGATAGTTTACCTTTGTACACCGTTCCGTATGCTCCTTGCCCTAGTTCGTTCTTGAAATTGTTTGTGATCCTCTTTATGTCTGAATAGCAATACCTTGTAGGTTTCAATGCTCTGTAATCTTCTAAGAACTTCTCTATTCTTGCTTCGTTTTCTTTGTCTTTTTGTGTTCTATATCGAACATGGTATAGTACAGTGACTAGTAGTAAAATTCCAAGACAGGATAGTATTGGTACTGCACGACAGAGAGGAAACCGTTAATCCAAACATTCAAGATGATGAAGTATTGGTGACTAGCAGTTTAGATTGCAACATCAAGATGATTGATATACGTTAGGTATCATGGTATGTACGCCATAATCACGGTAGTCTGAAATGATTTTCCAAAAAATACATTGAAACTAATGCAAAATCACTATGGATAACCGTGGTTCAGACATACCCACCGTAATACCCGACATATGCTTATGTCTTTGCAACTGTGATCGAGTGTGAGATTATGATTTGCATTTATTCATATATATTGTCGGTGTAAAGTTTTTTACACCCTAATCAATCATGACGGTCAAATGCTTAAAAATGTTTGACTATAGTCATTCGTTTGATTGATTGTGATTTGCTAAGAGTGCAACACATTTTAATAGTGTATATAAATTAAACTCTCATAATTTAGAACTTTGAAAATAATGATGATCATAATAAAACCAAAGAGAACATAATCTGTGAGTAATTGTCACCTAGAATCTCCACTTTTTTCCCCGCTCCTGTAAAAAAAAGTCAAGGACATGTTAAGACGACCTTGTCATGCTTATAAAAACCACTAATTGTCGAGTTGATTTCTTGTTATATCTATCTATAACATGTTTCAATTTGATATAAATTTCAAGTGGAGAGAATTAGTTTTGAAGCAATCAATTTGTATAATTTATTATTGTAAAAACCGAGCTGAGGTAAAAGAAAAGTAATTTATGATTCAATAATCAATACATTTACATATAAAAATGATTTTGTTCATGATTCCTTAGATCAGATACCGAGTTTTTATTCTAAAAAAACATTAATATAAAAATGACTTTTCTTAGACTTAAATTACCTTCCGACAGAAATTTCAAATTATAGTGTCAAGTTAAAATTTATTTGATCAAAAAACAATTCCAAACACTCAAAGTATTTGTAAATAATGGTTATAATTAAGTATATATTTGTAAAATCACGTGAATCCAATTAACTTGAGTATATTATATTAATGTTTCAAAAAATTGAAAACAAAATACAAAAAAGATAGGACTAAAAAAGTGATTAAACAAAATACCTTTAGATTTGTGGACATTGTTGTAACATTCATGTTCTGTTTCACTTTCATTACCACAACTTATATCCCAACCTAAAATAAGATCATCTCCATGGCCAAAAACAACATCTTCAGGAACAAAAGACATGTCATACAACTTGGTACAATATGTCAAACTAACATCTTTTAATTGAAGTGTAGAGTTCAAGGCATAAACTTGGTATCCATTAGAAGAAAGACATGTAATGGAAGAATAATAAGATTGTAAAGCAGTGTTCATGGATGAACAATTGAAGAAGGTGTAATTAGAATTTGAATTGTCAATGAAATGAAAAGGTGTGGATGTTACATTGAGATTTGAAAGGAGTTTTGGAAGACATTCATTTGGGTCAGTCACATGAATTGTTTGAGACTTGTAATCAATTTTGTTGACAATAAAACTGATTGAATTTGGCAATTTTAGTATGGTTTGGTGATTCTCATTGCATGAAAGATCATACCCAATTTTGCCACAATTTTGTGGTTGAATATTTTGTAGTCTAAAAGGGTATTGAATAGTAGGAGCATCTTTGTGATTACACTTTGTTTTCATGCATTGAATATCATTTGAAGCAAGGTTAGGGTAGTAATTTACACTCAAAAAGAAGCATAAGAATTGAAGAACTAGTGTAGAGTAATTACCCCACATTTTTCTCTATAATTAAGTTTCAGCTATGCTTTCATTATGTAGACTAGACTTGTATATGAAATTAAATGGGGTAGGATAGGATCTTATTGTTCTATTAAATATTTGCAATGACAATAACAATGAATTGTGTTTTGAATGTCAACCATCTTTTATTTTTTTGAGGCTAATTGTCAACCACCTTAACATTCTTTGTACACAACATATGTCATGACTATGAAAGCAAAAATTTAATTATCATATGTAGTAAAATACCAAATAGGAAACTAAAGTCAAATCGGTGAGTTTTATTAGAAAAAGTCAAGGTGGTGAGCAGGAGCGGATCCAGACTTTTTGATATATGTGGGACTAAATTTTCAAAGAAACAATAATGCAAACTATATTAAAAATAAGAAATAACATTGTTTGATACAATCCTTAAAAAAACATTGTTTGATACAATACATTATAATGAAAAAACAGGTTCAACACTTGCGGTTGTTACCGGCAAAAGCAAAACCAACTTTAAAAGTTAATAAACCATAGCAAATGTGTTGCATTTATTTGTTTTCACAAGTTTTGTACAAAGATCTGAAAACCCTTTCAACTTAGCAAATTTTGGATCAAATCGAACATTTGTAATATAATTCTTAAGTTGATGGTGTAACGCCACTTCCGACACATCTATTAAATCATTTGGATAAAACTCAATCATCCTCAATAATTTGATCGCATCAAAATTTGCAAATAAAGTTTATCATTATATTCACTAATAGGATGACTGAGTTAGTTGCAAATAAAGTTTATCATTATATTCACTAAATTAGCAAACAGCCTTATAATCTTTCTTTCTTCTTTCTGAAAGCATTATTAGTTGCTATAAATCAAATAGTTTAACTCTAGAAAAATCAAACAGCCCTTTTAAAAAAAAAAACAGAACAATCAAATAGTATAATAAAGTTTAGTCGAATGACAATAACATAACAACTTTGTTTAGTTCCTTAAAATAAAATAAAAAACTTTGTTGAGTAGTCACCATCTTCATTATTTTTTATGTTAATCAAACAAATTTTTATTTCAGCAGACGTGTGCTGGCTATTTGACATTACTTTTTAGCTCAAGCTATTTGACATTAGGTATAGTTTTTTATCGGCTTAAATGCACTTATGGTCCTCCACCTTCCACTTTCGTTGACTCACAATTTTAGTCCTTCATATTTAAACTTAAAAATAAACTTTTAGAGTTATATAAGGTTTCCCTACAGGAAAATAATATGTAAATTCCTCATATTTCTTATGTCAACTTAGTATTAAATGTTGCCAAAAAAAACTTAGTGTTAAATGAATGATAAGAATCCCACTTCAATGGTACCTAGACGTTCAGTTAAATCTTTCACAAAAAATAAAGAATTCAACCATTGAATTTCAAGTACAATTTACTAATCGGATACACAAATTTAATCAAAGTCAACACTATTTGGTACACTTATATAATACACTATCAAAATTAAAAAAACAAAGAAGCAACCACAGCATGCAAGCTTACGTATGAATTTGATGTATAAGTTATAAAAATTTGAAATTAAGAAGTTTATAGACCAATCAAAAATCAAAATCAAAGTTCAAAGAATCCTTGAGTGCAGCATATTCGCATAGTAATGGAATCAATTTTTGTCAATGATGTTAAACAACACAACACCAATAGGATCCTCTTCTCATGTCTCAACCTTGTGTCTATATCACAACATATTCTCATGTCACATGAACATAATCAAAATTGCAATGTAAGTGTCGTATTCACCAAAATCAAATTGATTAGTTTTCTTTTCACTAATAGAAAAATATTTCAAACTTCAAAATATAAGTAAAGCTTAGTTTCATACTTCTGGATAGGGTTTCAAAATACGGTCCCTGACCACAATCTGAACCGCAACATCAATGTCTTTGATGTTTCCGCAACCACATGCAACCGTGATCGAGGTCATATCAACTACATTTGACCGTAATTATCTCTAACATTAGGGGATCACGACTCAACTGCAACCGCGATCTAAAACATTGTTTCTTCACATTTTAGCCAATAGCATAAACCTTTTTCCTTTGTTTCAAATTTGAAATCTCTCTCCTTTCAACCATGTCTTGGAAAAATCTTGTTAATCTAATTGTTTTGATGATCCTATTATACCCTCTTCCTTGCCTAACAGAAACAAATCACCAATGTCTCTCTTCATCTTGTGGCAACATACAAAACATCACCTACCCTTTTCGTCTACAAACCGATCCCGAAAACTGTGGTGATCCAAATTATGAACTTTCCTGTGAGAACAATCAAACAATACTAAATCTATACAATGGAAAATACTTTGTAGAATCCATCAACTACAAAAATTCCACAATAAGGATCATAGATTCAGGTCTCAACAAAGAAAATTGCTCTTCAATTCCTCTCTATACTTTAACAAATGAAAATTTCACCATTGAAAAACCTTATAGCTTGTTAGATATTAATAACTTAGAAACCATAGCATTTATAAGCTGTGCAGCTTCGATTAATTCTCCACTTTACATGGATACTTCATCTTGCAACAAAGGGTTAATCAACTCTTCCAATTATGCTGTACTTGGTGAGTTGAAAATCTCTGAGTTGGAAGATTCATGCAGCATACTAGTCATGGTAGTTATGACTTCAAATTTGAACAACGACGGCAAAAACTTTTCGTATTTGAATATCCATCAGCAACTTGTTTATGGATTGGAGCTTTCTTGGCATGAGATATTCTGCAAAGAGTGTCAAGGTAGAGGTTACTGTAAGTTGAACAACAAGAATGAGGTCATTGGTTGTTCAAGAAGTAGACCTTGTAGTCATGACTATATACCGTCTTTTAAATGTCAGTACAATTTCTATTTCTTTCACTTTGATAGCAGTTTTCTTTTTGAATTCCTCTAACCATATAATTTTTGTAAAAGCTTTTTCCTTCAACAGTTAGATAAATATTTTTCTCCTTTGGACATATGCAGGTGCTTTAAAAGAGCTAATCCATACAGCCAAAAATGTGACTAAAGGTGGTGTTTCTATTCTTTGCTATTTTAATCAACAGATTGATGCATATAAGATCATAGAAAAATAAGATGTGAATCCACGGAATTCATATCACGTTCTCTAATCGTAATATTGAAATCTCATTTGAAAATTAAGACAGTAGTTAGATCAATGCTTTATTGATGAATCACTTGCAGAAGATAAAAAGAGTGAACAATGAGACATGCCCTTATAGTTGTGAGCATGATATCTAATTTATGCTAGGTTACATGTCTGTAAATATGTTTTATTCCTTTTTGTAGAAGAAAACATATGGTAATTTGTTTGGTCTACTTATAAATTTCTTTTTTACAGGTTCTCACATATTAGGCGCTCTCATCGGTATGTTTCTCAAAATGGTAGATAAGTTGTGCAGTTCAAATTCATGGTTAATCAACAATAAAATAATTTTTGCATAGAGGAATCTTAACATATCTGTTTTTGCTTTTTCAAAACAGGAGTAATTCTTCTAATAAGAATCTTAGGCGGTTTACTGTTTATCCCGATGTACATGGCATATAAATGGAGAAGGAGGCATTTATCTGCATATGATTCAGTTGAAGAGTTTCTTAAATCTCACAATAATCTCATGCCAATAAGATACTCTTACTCGGACATTAAAAAAATGACAAAAGGATTTAAGGATAAACTTGGCGAAGGTGGCTATGGTTCTGTTTACAAAGGACAACTTCGCAATGGTCACCTAGTAGCAATCAAATTGCTAGGTGGAAAATCAAGAGCAAATGGACAAGAATTCATCAATGAAGTTGCTACCATTGGAACGATTCACCATGTTAATGTGGTTCACCTAATTGGCTTTTGTGTTGAGAAAACAAAAAGAGCAC
>Ga0228710_1003950_pt1 | contig 23473 bp, 13 predicted proteins | sample MedpolnodulmetaG_FD_177995 | JGI IMG/M metagenome (GOLD analysis project Ga0228710, IMG submission 177995) | Root nodule microbial communities from Medicago polymorpha collected in Santa Monica, California, United States - pink nodules | ecosystem: Host-associated > Plants > Roots > Nodule...
CAAGTAGCTTAGTGGCTAGAGCTCACACAATTTAATTGTGGAGAAGTGGAGTGTCCGGAGTTCGAACCCCGGTCCCTGCATATAAAATGCAATATCCCTACCAGCTGAGCTAAGCTTCTTCTTCTACTGAGTTATGTTTATATCTCTGGTTTTTTTTATTTATTTTTAAAAAAAAATGAATTTCCATTTTCAACTAAAAAAATTAATAGATAAAGTTATTTATTTATGTCTCTTTTCATAAACAAGTGTAAAATAATTGATAACATTTACTCAAAAAAAACTAATAATAATTGATAAGATAATTATATATACTCCTTCTGATTCTTTTTATAAGAAATGGGTCAATAAAATTTTAAAATATATATATATATATATATATATATATATATATGTATGGGTCAATAAAAGTTGATTTGATTCATACATCCATATCTTATGATCCATATATCTTTTATAAAAATGACGTCAAAAGGGAATGTTTTATAAAATTGATAAAAAAAAGTAGTTAATTAATATGATATTGAAATTGAGAAATAAATGAAAATAATTGTTTTCTCTAAAAAAAATTAGACCATTAAAATGGAATCAATGGAGTCCTATGTAATGAGTATAATGAAGATCACGTGCTCTAATATGTGTGGGTGTTAGGGCAGATGCTAGTAGAAACATGGGGTAGCTTTGGCTACCCCAATTTTTATTTTTTTTTATTTTGCTTTAATAAATATGTATGTTTTATATTTTGCTGTCCTAATAATATAGATTTAGTTATTTCAAATAAATTTATTTGTCTAAAAGTTGGTAGAAATATGAAAGTTAAAAGAGTATCATGTGACTAGAAGTTTATTTCGACACTTCTAGTCTCTTTAGCAACTACAAAGAGAGTTTTATTAGCAATGCGTTTTTTGCAAATAACTTAATTGTTTGCATAGAAAATGATATTACTTATGTGTTTATGCAAAATTAATTATAGATAAATTTGTCTTTTTGAAACATTGTTGAAGTCAACATTTTTATATACTTATTGTCATTTTTTGTTTTTTTAGTGTTTTTTTACTTTATATTCGTATAAGTAAAATTATTGTGCTTTTTTGCTTATAAGTTGATTTAATATATTAATTTTAAAAAATATATATATTTTTCTTATATATTTGACCCCTCATAAATTTATTGCTAGTTTCGTCACAACAGATGAGATGATTCGGCCAAAACAAGGAGATTGTTTAAATTCATAATGTCTATACATGGTCGAAGTTTTTCCATTTGACTTGGGGGCTGGTGATAGAATCTATGAAGAATAGACTTTTTTTTAATACAATGAAGAATAGACTTTTTGGTGGAATTGTGGAAGTTGAAATCATACATGCATTGTTGTCTAGCATGTGAACAAAATGGGATAAAGACCGTAAATTTGTTGCAGTTATCAAACAACTTTGGAAAATTGATTTTGAAATCATCACAAGTTGTCTCAATTATGCGAAATAACAAATGAGAAATGATAAATGGACACACTTTTTTAGACACCATGGGCAATTTGGACTTTCCAACCTTAAAATGTGGGCATTGTTGTAAATACTTCTCACTCCTCATCTTCCTCTCTTCTCTCTGCGAGTGCAGAACTCACTCCCCATCCTCCTCTCTTCATCTCTTCTTCCTCCTCAACACTTACCACCATAAACTTTCTTCTTTTCTTGTACCTTCTCTCTTGTCTTCCCCCACCATCCTCCTCACCTCCGTCCAACACCAACCACCATCTCTCTCTTCTCTCTCAGATCTAGATATCACGCCACCGACACCATCCTCTTCTCCCTCCTTCGCCGGATATCCGTTCAGCCGTCATCCAAGACCCATCATAGTCCGTTTTGGACCTCCACCGCCGGCGACATTCACACCACCATCTCCTGTTGTTTATCTTTCATTCATTCTAGATCTCTTGCTCATTTGTATTTCTTTGATTCAATTTGTGTTGCAGAGCCGAGGAGAATGAGCGGCCGGCCACCGAGTTGAAGAGCCGGTGGTGGTGGTGTGAAAGAGAAAAGAAATAAGGGTTGCAGGGAAATGAAAAAGAAAAAATAACTAAAAAAACAGCAAGAAAAATTGAGTATAAAGTAACAATGTTAAAAGAAGGAAAATACAGTATAATTATACTATGGTGTATGTATTGTGTCACAAAAAATGTGTTCAGTTATCATCTCTCATAACAAATTAATCTCTGAATTTGTTAAATGTCAATCAAGTTAGTTCTTCTGTTCAATTGGGGTGTTAACGGTGCTGACGTGGTCGTTGACCACTCACATGGGTTGTCGTGTCTGATGCCACATATGCAGAGACTAATTTGGCTGATAGTAACAAACATTTCAAAGGACCAAATTGATTGATTTGCAGAAAATAATTTGTCTTTCTTCCCCAACGACTCTTTCTTCTCCAAATATATAAAATTGAACCCTAATTATACTATCTGTAATCTACACTCCAAAATCCACAAAATTTCTTCCAATAATTAGTGGTAAGGTTTTTCCCCAATTCAAAAAACTTCAAACCCTAATTTTTTTTGTATTGAATCTGAAATCCAAAATCCCCAAAATTTCTTCAAGCAAAACTATTGAAATTTAATCCAAAATGATGTGGGGTGGGCATATGGGAAAAAACAGTTATGAAAATCGAGCTTCATCTACAAGCTCCATGTTTAATGGTGATGTGAGAATGCTTGAATGTTGGTGTGCTAAAATTTGTGTTGTAAGAAAAGTCAATACTGTATAAAACCCAGGAAGGTCTTTATATGCTTGCCCTCTACCAAAGGTTTGTTTAGCTATTAAACATGTGATGTCATCCTGGTTTGAACAACACCTCATTGATTTTGAATTTTCTTTTGTACATGATGATGTTGAAAATTGTGAATTTTTTGTTTGGGTTGATGAAGCTGAAGAACTAGGATACTTTAAAAACAATGAAATTGGTCCTGGTCATGGAAGAAAGACAAGATTGATGGAGAAGGTTCAGTCCAAGGTTAAGGCTAAGGCTAAAAAGTGGCAATGAAGAGGTTTGGAGTGCAAGGTTGATGGACAAAGTTGAGTGTGTAGGAAGTGAGCTTAGGTTGATTAAGTTTTTGATAGTCATAATTTGCTTGTTTGAGTTTTTTAACATGATATTGTATTGTTCTAGGCATGTGTAAAGTTCTAATGAAAAGAGGTTGAAGATGAATGAAATATAACATTTATGTAATAATATTATCATCAAATTAGTCCCTGAATTATTTGACTAACTATCAAGTCGATCCCTACTTTATATTAAAAACCCATCAAATAAGTCTCTGAATTGTTTAATCAAATATCAATTTGATCCTTGAAGCATATGGGTACAAAATAAAGTAAAAAAGTCAGAACACACAACTTGAACTTGAAATATTACATAGGCAAAAGTCATAGGTCATAAGTCTTAAGTCTGAAATATTACATAGGCAAAAGCAACCCAACTATGGGGCATTAACAAGTCATAAGTCTTAAATAAATATAGGCTAAAGGAAACCCAACTATAGGGCATAATTCAAACAAGTCTAAATATTACAAATCCAAAAGCATATTTTAAACTCTATGAAGCATCACTTTATTGAAAATCCGGAGGTTCGTATAAACTCCATGAATTTAGGATCGGATGAACCATAACTTGAATATGTACTGTAACACCCATACTAAACTATCTAAAATATTTAGAAGGGTATTCAAGATAAATACTGGATACATTAAAATTTACAGCAAAATATCTTTTCGGATGAATACATCTCCAATACAAGTTCGTACATCCAAAAATATAACATCCAACAAATATATACTTATGCTACAATACTGGCTACATATGAAAAATATCTAAGACTGGTACGAATCCTGTATATAAAGGTAATCATCCGGCTTCCTCCTGCTGATCTCCGACACGAACCTTTCTGCTTGCAAACAATCTGCTTATCTAGAAATAAATAAAGGGATTAGGGTGAAATTAATAAATTATGTTGTAGTATTAATGTATCAAGTACTAAGTTAACGCGCATGCTAAATATTTTAGATAGTTTAGTATGGTTGTTACATGTACTCTAATAATATTAGGGGCAATTGGACGAGCTGGTGCAGGACCCTTCATTGGTGTTTGCTTAGGCCTAAATTCTCTAAAATTTTCAAGTGCTTCGTCCAAACACAAGGTCGTTGATCACTAAACATTTCAAAATCGCTCACTTGACTCAAAAAACCAATAAAAGTTACGACTAAATCAAATTTTACACACAAAAACAACCGATCAGAGTTAGGATACCATCCGGAGCGAAATTGAGATTTCTCTTACAAACCGAATATTCACGGGCCATACCACCTCAGTCCAATCAACCAGCCCAAAACGTACAATAGGAGTCAACTTTGGAGCTTACCCGAAGCTACCGAGTTCAAAGTTCAGTTCGTAGCTAATTACCAGCCATGGCTACAACCACCGTGAAACCGCTTCTCTCACCACCGTCGCTATTACTTCTTCTTCTATTCTCGTCGTTAATTTCAATCTCTCTCGCTTACAAACCCAGCGACATCGTCCCGATGAGTCGCATGGGTCAATACCACTCAGTTCGTCTCTTCAATCGCGCATTTCTCTTTTCTCCATTTCTCTTCCAAATGACACCGTTTCATCTCGTTTTTCTTTCAATTTGCAGTCGAGAACCGTGTGGCAGGATCTCATTGGTCGCCATTGTCCCATCTTCGCAGTGAATCGTGAGGTACGCGAACGCGTCTTCTAGTTTTTTTTTTTCAAATTTGGGGTTTTTTAACCTAATTTTATTTTTTGTGCTGTATGGTTATTGTGATTTGTAATTGATTTTTCCTGTGAATTGGATTTTGCAGGTTTTGATCCCGATACCGAAGCCAACGGGTTACACTGGAGCTGATCCTTATAAAATGTGAGAAATTTGTTTCAATACAATGTTTGAATTTGCTTGATTTATGATGATTTAGCTTTTAATTAAACAGAAAATTGTTTTAGTTCGAAATGCACTAGCTATGAAGCACAAACACTGATAAGTTGACACCAGTAATAATTTGAGAAAACTGACATAAGTAAATTATAATCACATGTCTCGGTGTTACTGTGTTAGACAAGTGTTGGACACTAGACATGCCTTTGATCAGAAGTGTCGGTGCTATATAGTGCATTAGGCAAGTAGTAGTTTGAAAAAAAGGTATTTGATTCAGGTGCATGATGCAAAAGTTGAATGATTAGGTTTTCATTCCAACTATAATTAGAATGGAATAATAGATTAGATTGAAATATGGAGAAAATGTGTCAATTCAGAATGGTTTTAGTAGGAAAAGTGTGTCAAATCAGAATGGTTGTAGAGTTTTAGCTTGATTAGTTAGAGTTATTTGCTAGTAAGAAATGGTGATTTTTTTTGTAGTGTGCATTGATGAGAGACGTGCCCGTAAAAATGGAACGGTTGTAGTAGGAAATTAAAGGAATAACAAAACGATGAAATGAAATGTCTGGCAGTTGTACTATTTATACAATATGGGGGAAAGTATTGTTGTTTTCTGAATTTTTGGGACTTCCTCGTCCCTTCTCTTAAACTGGAGAAGAAATTTGCGTTCTGATTTTATTTTATAATTTATATGCAGATCATTTCAAGTTGGAAGGGAGAAGTTTTATATCCCGTGGCTTCTAGTAGTAAATCGGAAAAGTACAGAGGTTCCAATGATTGATATAGAACTGGTAATTATGTGTTTAAGACAGGTCATGTATATCAAATTGTGCAATTTAGTCAATTATTGTACTATATTATATGAGTTCGTAGATGCGAAACAATGAAACAGAGACATTAGGAAGTGGATTAATTGCAATCTTAATGTCGTGCAGAAATATTCAGGAAGTGATTTGCTTGGTGTTACTGCAAAAGTTTTGGATATGCCACATCACTGTACGTTGTTCTTCTCTAATACAATTTATAAAAATGTAATTAAGTCTTTATATACTACTTACTGGTTTGAGTTTTCCGACATCTGGCCAAGAATATTATTCTCAGTGTTTGCTTGTGACTAAAACTAAAAAAAGATAGAAAGAAAATGAATGAATGACCCTGAGTATACTAATAGAAATATTATTCTATCCTAGAAGTAGAAAGTGTAGATTATTATATTATCTATTGATTGAATTGAATGAATGACTATGCACCATTTAAAAATGGGCTAGTGGAAGCAAAGCTATGGAACTTAGGTATTGGTATTTTCTTGAAATGAAATTGTGTGACCTTATTTCGTTCTTAAAAAAAAGATGGGCTGCTGACCTATGTTTATAGAAGGAGAGGAATAAAACAAAAAGATGGACCTAGGAGTAGAGAAGGCCTGTTTGGGTATTGGTGGGAGGATATAGGGTATGGGCTAAGAGGGAAAAGGGACATTGGAGGATCTTAGGCCTTTGGCTAGGACAGGAGTTCGGAGAGTGTTTGTGGTGTCAAGCCTTGTTTTCTTCTGTTCCTTTGTTTTGGTTGTATACAGGTTTTGAAGTCTCTTTTTCGGGGTTAATATCTATTTTGTTAATCTCGAATAGCGGCTTCACTGTTGGCATGCAGAATAAAGAGAAACAGAGCTTTGCTGAAGAAGAACAGTAGAAGAACAGGTTCGCGCTTGTGAAGAAGAATGTAATAGGTCATTTGAAGCAATACAAATTGACCAATACACCCTTAAAAAATAAACATAATAATTTAAAAAGGATATTTGAGAGATTTTGCATGCGAACCCTAAAGGAAGACGCGAACCTGCGGTTTTGACGTAATTCATGGCCATGACCTGCACTTCTTGAATGCAGTTCTCCGGCCGGACGCGTTGCAGTGGACCTCACCGTCACGCTGCGACTCCACAATCACGCGTGAATGCGGTACATTTGACAACATAGGTTATTATTCAGTTGAACGTTTCTGGTGTGTGGAACTGAGCTACATTATCTTTGTGTAAATTTCTGTTGAAATTTAGATTATTTAATCAGTGAACTACTGCCAATGTTATGTGCTGGAAGTGCCAAAATATGTGTTTGTATACTGTTTGTGGATCTAAAAGCTTTTTTATTTAATGTTCCTACAGTTTATATGAAATTTATCTACATTTTATTTTTAATGTTCTGTTTCCTCTAAAATTGTTTTTATTTAATGAATTACAAATAAGCTGATACCTTACACTTTGATAAATACCAATATACCTTCAGTCATATACATTTAAGAGAAATATTAGGCAGTGTTGACTTAAGCTATGCTATTATAACAGATTTTTAGGCTTTTATTGTTCTAAAACATTTGTGTTGGATTTACAGATGTTGAAATTCATCCTGAGATCGGTAAACACTTCTGGGATGTTCAACATTGGCCAAAGCATATACTTGCCCGATACACATGGTTGGTGTTATTTGATTTACAGCTCCTTCTCTCTGGTTTATTTATTTTGAACTCGATTTATTTCTATTTCTCTCTGGTTTATTTATTTTGAACTCGATTTATTTCTATGAAGCATCTTCCATTTGGTGGGTTTATAATGCTAGGACTTTTAATTATTTTTGCAATCTTGTTTTTCCAGTAGTGTTATTCAACTGGATTTTTATTTGAGTTTTGTTACACTAGTACATGACCGGAGTGTTGCGATGAATATGTGAATATGCAAGGTAAGATAGGATTAGGAATTTAGGAGTAAAAGTATTAGGGTGGTAGAGTCTCCTTAGATGGTTTGGACATACGTGGAAAAGACTTATCATCAAGGAAGGTATAATAGATGAAAGATGTTTCAATAGTTAAATATAAAGAGAGACTGAAAAACCTAAAAGGAAAATCATTAAAAATATTTAGATATAATTCGTTTATCATTAGACGTGATTTATGATAGAACAAGAACACTGTCGTTGTTTGAGTAGACGGAACTTAAAACCTTTTTTTAATGAATTAGCAAACATATTGGAAATTAAGGGTGGCACAGTTACTGTCACTACACAGTCATCTTTTTTGTTCTTTAGTTTTGGTTTGCAGTGTACAAAACTTAGTGATACTGTCAATTGTTGTCCATTTATTTACACGTAGACCCTAATAGCATTCTCCAATCCTAAAATTGGAGTGATTTTTAAGCATTAGAGTGATCACACTCTCAAATGTTTTGGGTCAGTGGAAGATGGATGTATAAACTTTCTGTATTTTTACCATTTGAACTTTGAATTATATGCTGTAGAAATTTAGTATTCTCATTTAAACTTTGTATATTATAGCTTGTAGAAAAAATTGCTGAGTTTGCATTTTGATGTATTTCAGGAAAGAACATTCCGAGATAGATGTAACTTCAGGATTTTATGTTCTGTTTGGTTCAGGTAAATAAATATCATTCTTGCCTTCATTGATATATTTATAAAGATGGGGTATCTTGTTAGCTTTCATTTTGTTCTTGCAAATTAACTTCCATTCTGTCTTACCAGTCCATGGACAAGTGACTTGTGAGTATTTCACTCATATTGGTAACTTATATTTGTTTTGTACTCCCTCCGGTCTCAATTATAAACAATTTTTCACTTTTTACATTCATTAATATAGACCACATATATAATTTATTCAATGAATCTAAAAAGTGAAAAGTTGCTTATAATTGAGACGGAGGGAGTATTTTGTAAGGGAACTTCTAAAGAACACCAATAAAATATCACTCACCATAATTAGATAAATAATTTTAAGAGAATGCTAACCATTGCCCTTGGGGCATTGGATAAGGGGATAAAAATAGAAATATAGTATTGGAAAATGGTGAAAAGTGATAAATTTAACTTTTTAAAAGTCAAAATATTGTTGAAACCAATGCAAACATGCTACTTTTGGCTTCCTTAACCATTGTCCTGAGGGCAATGGTTAGCAAGACCCATAATTTTAAATAAACAGTTCAAATTTTGATATATTCCACGTCTACCCCAAACACACCAATTTGGTGCTGACAGATATACCTGCAGCACAACTTTGTTTTTACTATTGATTTGACTGATACGATTTAAGGTTGTTTTAGCAAATGAATGAAATTACTTGAAACATTCTATTTCAAAGCAAGGCGGCCTGATCATTATGTAAATGAGCAAGTTGCATTTTACCTAGAGAATACATTTTTGTTGCTGCTATTTATTATAATATTGTCCAATGGATATGCTCAGGGCTCTTGCTGTCTTTCATCCTCTCAATCTACACATTGCAATCTTCACGTGACAAATTGGAAAGGTATTTTATTCTTTCTTCAAGGCTATTGAAAACAATTTTTTTGTTGTCCATTTACAACCATACTTTCTTTTTTCCAAAAAACAAACCCATAATTTCTTCGTCTTGAATTGCCAGATTTGTAAGGGAAACGGTTGCTGAAAGCAGCATCCCTGTTGGAGAGATAGCAAAAGTTGAATGATATCCCCAATCTCGTAATGAAATTGATAAGATCAGTTGGTGTTGAGGAGTTCTTGCATACACAGCTATGAACCAGTCATTTCATTTCTTGATGGAGGTGAGCGCGGGGACAAGAGCTGTGAAGTGAGTAGCACAAAATGTTGATATTGAATATATTACAATTCATATGGAAGGCTGGATCTGTAACATCATATTTAAAAATGCTTAAAAGCCTATACAAAAACAAATCAAAACGTAGCTTGTTAATCAGAGTTTTAAACTCCTTTATCATTGAACTTAATTTCATTATTGAATTTTGCTCGTCTTGAGATGATTATTTTCTTCTCCTGTGGTTACTATCTGGTCGGCCTAAGTCATTCACTGCAAATCAATATTAACATTTATTATTTTAGAAGTTTTTTTTCTTTCCAGAAATAGTAATAACAATATAAAATTTTTAGGCTAGACATTTCATAACACTAAACATTACAAACTGTGACAAGCAAGAAAGTTGATAGTAGGCATCATCACATTAACTACTCAAAACATACTGTAATTTAAGGAGGCATCAAATGAGTGGCTTCCAAAATATTAATAGAAGAACTTCAAACTAAGCCATCGAATCAGTTGGGTGGCACATACTGTAATGGTAGCAGTTATCCACTGTAAAAATTGACATTTAATTTCTGGGAAATTTCCATGTTGTCTCCGTAGTATTCATTTCATAATTTTTAATAGACCCACTCTTTCTCCTTATCAGTTAAATCTTTATCAGGTCTTAACTGTTTGATATTGTTTTGTTTGCCCAATTCAAGGTCAGGTTACTGTATGTGTATCTATAAGGATTGTGTTGGATCTTATGTTTTGAGATTCCTATGATTCCTAAACTTTGTTATGATTTACATGTTTCAGTTTTGATTGATTTTATTGATCCATGCTTTTTATTTCCAAGAAGGTTTGATTGTCATTTACCAAGTTAATTGATTGATTGACTGCTGTACCACAATTATTAAACAGAACTGTACAATTAATTGGCCTCGAGGATTGTTTACAACCAAATGTAATCCCTTATTACTAATCTGTATGGGTTACATTACAAGCTTGTTCTCTCGATAGTTTGTCAAAAATTGAATTGAATGCACGACGAAAGAAAGTTGGGAAAATGTATAGGGAAATTTAGGGCACATGTGTATTAACTAATAATGCACACAAACAATAGTTTTAGTGCATGTGATTGACAATGAGTGGAGTGGAGAACACGTTTTATTGAATAATCGGAGAACATGTCAAGAATTAGCATAAGTGACGGTCTATATCGCCTTTGTTTCTTAGTGGAGGAAAAATTAAAAAAGGAAGGAATTGGGCGAAGATAATTTTGGTAAGCCTTTTTACTTACAGTTATTCGAAGATAATTTCCTTGAATTTGATTGTTTGACCCTTTTTTAGGGGATGGTTTAACCCATTTAAAATTGATGTTTACTTTCTCCGTATTTTATTATAATTTGTTTTAATATTTTTACACATATTAAAAAAAGAGTATATAACATCAATTTTTATTTTTTTTGAGGAATCAAAAATGAAATATATATAAACACACCAATAGAGACGCCTCTCTAGTATAAGACGTACCGAAGAGGACGCTCAATACAAAGATCCTGTCAAAACAATTTACACAAGGAAGCAGTCAGTCGATACCCAAACAAGCTAACTGGTCCGACCACCATTGCCGAGAGCCAAAAACAAAATCGACATTATTTGCCTTCAACCACCAGTATGAATGAAACTTAACTTTTTTAATAAGCTCCGCATTGAGAGTGTGAGAACTATTAAATAGTCTATTATTACACTCATTTCACACTATCCAAACACAAAGTAACTAAAAAAGTTGGAGAAAAGATTTTTGCTTCCGAAATGCACCCAAGTAGTTAGTAAACTGTAAAAAGTGTGCATGAAGGTTATTATGATCAACCTTCCTAGTAAAATGAGTAGTAAAATCGAAGTATGTTTTACTTGAATATATCTATAATTACCAATTCAGACATATTAATTTATCTATTTTAAGAAAATGGCACTCATTTCTGACTTTTTTTCGCTGAACATTCATTTCTTACCAAGTTACGTTTACTTGGCACATACTCTACTTTTACCTTTTTATTTTTTCCTAAATCAGTCACTACTCTTGTTACACACGATTTGCATAATTGAGGAAAGTCCATGTCTTTTAAAATTTGAAAAGGATGTATGTATTATTTAAGCAAGTAGTGTCAAATAAGCATACTACAATATTCCCTTTATTTAAAATAAAGGGTCTCTATATTTTTAATATATAGTTGCAAAATTTTATTAACGTGAAATGCACTTGCATGCAGTTTTTTTCTTTTTTTTTTAATTTAAGATATTGACACTCCATCCAATCAAATAGTGACAATGCATTATGTGTAGATCAACTATCCACTATCAGATTGTAAGAAGAAAAAAAAACTATCCACTATCGAGGCAAAACATATTATTAAGATAAAAAAAAAAAAAGAAAGATCATGAAGTCACAAAAATTGCACAGATTTACATGGTCTTTTCTTAAGACCACAAGGCGTAACAACACCAATAACTATGTGTGTTTCTTTTGAATCCATTTTATACCTTCCTATAAATTATTTTTTGTCAAATATTTAACGTTAGGTATAAAAGGTAGTATTGAGTTAGCAACTGGATTGAATTCTATAAACATGATTCTAGAACTTCTCATTTATTTTATGATACCCAAAAAATCATTAAAATCATGGAACGGTGCTAGATTAATGAACTCAAATTTTCAAAGTTGGAAACCATTACTTAGTCTTGCATTGCCCAGTTGCATTTCAATTTGTTTGGAATGGAGGCGTTATGAGATAGTAATGTTTTACTATATGGTTTGTTACTCATTAGCTTTTGTTGTCTTTATTTCTGTATTTCTTTTAATCAATCATAATCTCTTGTCTAAGTAATTTATTTTAATTATTTATTTATCATTATCTTTTATCTAAAATACACCGATAACACTAATAGCACTAAAAATCAATGACACCTAAGTGAAATATTTCGTTGAGGGCGACATTGAGTATAAAAATTGGCCACTCGTTAGGTGCAACCGTACAGGATAACCAACGTGTGCAAAAGTTACGGTAACATTGTAATTTTTGTTGCATTTTTATTTCGTGACTTAGCTATTGTTCTATTTATCTTCCAAAAGAAAAAACAATATTGTTCTATTTTGTGCTTTTATTTATGCGTATCAATTGAGGGGTTTGTGGTTTGAAATGTTGGCAACACGGATTTCTTGTTTTTGTATGATGATGCAGACATTGGTTCAAATCGATTGGGGAGTAACAATTAACAAACTAAATCAGTTGATTTTTTTATCAATAGAAAAATAATTACCAAATAAAATTGATTATACCGGTTTAATATATAATGATTTTGTATCTAAAACGCAGCCAACATTTAATTAAATTTAAAATAAAGTAATTTTACTTTCGTATTATTATGAGGTTCAAAAAGGTCTCATCTTAAAAATTTTCTCAAAGCTTAATATGTGTTGGACCGACCATAAATATAATCATATAAAATCAATCTAACGAAGTTTTTTTCATTATAATTTAATGAAACTAAGTGGAATTCAATTGTAATAGGACCTTATGAAATGACAAGAACCACCTGGATTTCTCTCAAGTGTCCTTTATGAGAGATGATTTTATACTTTAGTTCAAAATTATACTCATTCAATTCACAATGAGGTGGTTAATAAAGTTCCTCCTAATATTAATGACTCTTTTCATTGTTGCTAATGAATAACCTTTATGGGAGGTGTAACCCAGAATGAAGTTCGTAAAAGGAATAATACTTTTAGGAAAATGCTAACTAGTGTTCTATGGATATTGGTTAAACAATTTTGAATTGACCACTCTAATTTATGGCTATCATCTTGCAAACGATTTTTTTCTACGTTAATGTTAACTCTGAGGTTGGCTCTTGCCACTCTTATTCAAAGGAAGATTCTCCCCTCCCCTACCTTGTAATGCATTCTTGACGAGGCTTCAAACCTCCTTAAACACTCTAACTAACACACTTTGATTCAACTTATCACCAAAGATTCCGAGGTATTTTTACTTAAAATAAAGATATTTTACTTTGTACTACTATGAGCTTAAAATGTCTCATCTTAAAATTTGTCTCATTCAATTCATTGTGAGTTGGTTAACCGAAGTGCCTTATTGGGTTCATGGTCCTGTTGCTTATAAAGTTAATATTGATGACTCTTTTCATTCTTGCTAATGAATAACTTTTATTGGAGGTTTAATGAGGAATGCAACTGATAAAATGAATAATATTTTTAAGAGAATGATAACTAGTGCCTCAAAAGCATTGATTAAACTATTTTAATTTGACCACTCTAATTTATGACTATCATCTTATGAACGAGTTTATTTCCACACCAATGTTAACTTTAAGGTTGACTCTTTGCTGATCGCCACTTTTATCCAAAGAAAGATTCTCCTATCCCCTACCTTGTAATGCATTCTTGACGAGGCTTCAAACCTTCTTAAACACTCCAACTAACACACTATTCAACCTATCACCGAAGATTGCAGCAAGTGTGTTGATTATATTGCTTCTCTCGATCGTTTCACCTTTTTTTAAAGTATTTTAATCGTCTGTTGAATGCTCTTCTTTTTACTAATTGTAGTACCTCAAGTAATCCTTTTTTTTTTGTAGTGTCCGAGGTTCAAACTCCAAACATTGTATATATTATACATTGTTCCTACCAACTGAGCTAAACTCACGATTAGTCTCAACTAATCCTCTTATTCAACATGAACTAAACTCAATTTCCAACAAACAAAAAATAAATTTGTTATTATATATGATTACAATATAGTACTACTACTAAATATAATATAATAATGTAAACATATTTGTCACGAGGCCAAATAGAGAAGGTTATACATGTCCGTACATAGTGCCCCATTCATACATATCCGAATCCGAAAACATCCTCAACTCAAACCATCTCTGTTCTTTTTCCAATGTTCTCCACGTGTCATCTTTCCATTAGCTCCCTTTTTCTTTTCCTTTTTTCCACTCACGCACATTACCATTATTAGTCCACACGCACGCACCCATAAACAAAGAACAATATACTCCAAATATCTTCTTCATCAAAATTCACTTCATGTGTGTCTGTTACAAATTCATCTACTTCAACAAACATAAAATGTGTAACTAACTCTACGGTATGTCTTTTTCAATTCTTTTGTTTCTATTTTCAACTCTCTCTTACTTACCTATACCAATTTTATAGGAAAAATATTATTTATTTATTAATTTTTTTATTGGGGTTTGTTTTTTCTTTATTAATATTATTTTTTTGTTTCTTTAGATGAACTGCACCGAAAGGTCTTGTGCTTGTAACTGAAGAGTTTGAAACAAAGGAGCATATGCTAGCTACTTTTAAGGGTAGGGGAAAGAAGAAATTTATTATGGATTATTTTAATTTTCATCTATGATGTAATAATAATAATAATAATAAAGTTTGTATTTTTATAATTTTATTATTGTTTTTGGTTGGTAAAGTTTGAATTTTGAACAAGTTATGCTTTTGGGGTTTCATTTGTGGAAAACAAGATTAAGGGCAAGTTTGGTTTTTGTTTTGTTGTAGTTTGAAAATTTTGTGGTGATTGAAATGAGGAATTGGGGTGTAGTTTAAGGTTGTTGCAGAATGAGTTTCAGAGAGAGGAACATAGAAGTTGTTGAAGAGAAGGAATGTGAAAAGTCAGTGAGGTCAAATGGGTCATTAACAAATACTACACAGTTTACAATTGATGAGAATCTTCTGGTTGATCCTAAATTGCTCTTTATTGGCTCCAAAATTGGTGAAGGTGCTCATGGAAAAGTTTATCAAGGAAGGTTAGTTGCAAAGGCTTGTGTGTATAATCTATTTGAGCTTATTTACTAATATAAGCATTTGTGAGATTGTTTGGGAGAGTTTATGGAAATAGCTTATGACATATCTATAAGCTGTTTTGAAATTATTTCCATAATCTCTCCAGTATAACGTATTTAAACAGCTCATATGAAAACAATTTGACTTTATTTTATCATTTATTATAGAAATATCTTATACATAAGCACTTATATGATAAGCGCTTATTAAGTTGTGTATCCAAACAGGGTCTTATTTGACATGTTTTGGAACTTCAATAATAAGATAATTTATATGCTGTTGACTGTTGATTGATTTTACTTATGAACAACTGACTTAATAATTTTCCAGATATGTAGATCAAATTGTTGCTATCAAAGTTCTGCAGCGTGGGACTACGTCTGAAGAAAGAGCTTCGCTTGAAAATCGTTTTGCACGGGAAGTTAATATGATGTCTCGTGTCCATCATGACAATCTTGTAAAGGTAAATGCCATTGCAGCGATTATCTTTCATGTAGCTATGTTTTACTGAATACTCCATCTATGGTTTCCTCTGATAGAAGATAATGATCTCACTAATTTGATTTTTGTTTCTTTCTATTATTCTTTTTTGCAGTTTATCGGAGCATGTAAGGATCCTCTGATGGTGATAGTTACAGAGCTATTACCTGGAATGTCACTGCGAAAATATTTAACGAGTATCCGTCCTAAACCATTAGACATTCACGTGGCTATAAACTTTGCCCTTGATATTGCTCGAGCCATGGATTGGCTGCATGATAACGGGATCATACACAGAGACCTGAAACCTGGTATTATTATGTATTAGATATTATGTATAAACACTCGGTATGAATTTTGTTATGAATTTCAAGGTTCATGTTAGAACATTGCTATCTATAATAGCAATTGGTAGTAGTTTTTGGCATTAACGACAGAAGTTAAATTGAGGTATATACCGATGAGTTTTAAATTTAACAAGTGTTATGTTTTTGAAACTGTGACAATGCAGACAATCTGTTGCTTACAGCAAATCAGAAGTCTGTTAAACTTGCAGATTTTGGTCTTGCAAGAGAAGAATCGGTGACCGAAATGATGACTGCAGAAACAGGAACTTACCGATGGATGGCGCCAGAGGTATGATGTCTTTTATGGAACGTGGTTTTATTGTTACAACAACCATCCAAAAATGTGCACCAGAGGGTTCAATCAGGATAACAATTTTTCGTGTTTATAATGTATCATTTAACCAATTCTCGTATAATCTTCGCAATGAAAATGTTTTCTGGATTTCCTGACAATACTTTGTATCCATATACTTTCTTTTATGACAAGCTCATCTTTTTTTGCAGTTGTACAGTACTGTAACATTGCGTCAAGGAGAGAAAAAGCACTATAACAACAAGGTTGATGTGTATAGCTTTGGGATTGTTTTGTGGGAGCTACTAACAAATCGCATGCCTTTTGAAGGGATGTCCAATTTACAGGCTGCTTATGCTGCTGCCTTCAAGGTATTAAATTCGAAATAACCGAGTGTTTATTCATCAATTAGCTGATTATATTTTTGCCTCAAGTTAGGAATGTTTATTGTTTGTGTTTTTTCGCATATTTATTCTTTTTGAACCAGGGTTGGTGTCCTAACAAAATGTTTCTGCAAATTTCTCTGCTATGATTTGACGATAGTTGTAGTAGACCTTATTCATGTTATGCATGTCGTTGAATCATTGAAGTTAATATATTAGTTTGCACACTTTCAAAGCAAATTTTTGCAAGTTATTGGGATTGTTGCTATTTGTTAATCATGAAATGATTTGAATTTGAGATTGCAGCAAGAGAGGCCGAAAATTCCTGATGATATATCACCTGATCTTGCTTTTGTCATACAATCGTGTTGGGTTGAAGATCCGAACTTGAGACCTAGCTTTAGTCAGATAATCCGGATGCTCAATGAGTTTCTCTTCACACTCTCTCCACTATCTCCTCCCTTACCAGAACCCGACAATGAACCTAAGGCGGCAACAACAAGTAATAATGGTGCCATTACTGAGTTTTCTGCTCGGAACAAAGGAAAGTTTGCTTTTCTTCGCCAGTTATTTTCTTCAAAAAGGATAAAAAACTAACAGTAAGTGCTAAACCTTTTACACCATTTCGTTTTGCTACAGTATATAAATTTTAGTACATTCATTGAGTAACCTCTAAGGTGACAACTAGAAAGGTTGTAACAGTTTCCACAAAAGAATAGAATGTTGTTTATAGACATTTTGAAAGAGCAAGGAAAAAACAAAAGGGATCGTTTACCATATCTAATTGATCTTGTTGTAAAGGAATACATTGGTTTAGACATTTCCCGTGTTAAGAATTAAACTTTATTTTTAGTTTTGAGTAATTCATTGTAAAGTTGGTTTATGCAAAGGGTGTTGAAAGGTTAGCTTATGCATGATTCGTTTTCAATAGTCAAAAAAATGATGGTGATGTATAGTATGTTAATGCTGTGTAGCGTTGATTCGGCGTTTTCAGACAGTACATGCAAAACAATACAATATAGTAACATAGTTACAAACAATATTTTGATGTGTTACTCCATCTGTTCCAAAATAAGTTTGTCTTCGGTGTTTTTCACATGGATTAAGAAAAGTTATAAATAAACTAAAGAATGTTGTAAGTTTACAAAATTATGCTTGATATTAGTCCAATTGACCTGCTGGTTGTTCTCCATTGGCATATTGATGTAGTTTATTCAAATTGATGGATTTTTGACTTTTGAATGGCATGGTCCTTAGAGAAGATGATATTGATTGATGCATTATTGAGCAAGAAATATTTATGACCTTAGTCTTGTATTTATTTATCTTTAGCATTTGGCTTAAGTGCATTTTTGGTCTGTAGTTTTAAGAAAGAATGATTTTTTTATCCTTTTATTGTATGGTTTCAATTGATTGTTCCCATTCTTTTGCTTTTGGTTTAAGGGCATTTCCCAGAATTATAATTTGAAAAAAAATAGTACTTCTTTTGTGTACAACAATTGAAAGAAATGGAAAAACATCACAACCAAAACCAACTTTTTTTTTGTTGTAAAGTCAACCAAAAGAAATTTAATACATCTTTTGTGGCTGCTAATAATCCACGTTATCTTTTACAAAAAACATCAAGACAAAATATGCATCTTTTGGACAATAGTGCGATCTTAATAAAGCTATGATTTGTTTTGATACATATAAGATGGACTTGTACATGCCTAAATACCTAAGGTCAGATTTCACATTTACTTTTTCTTTTAGATGTCACCTTTTTTGTTGTTGCAAATAGTGTTGCTCCTAATTTATATCCACTGCTTTTTTATTTCTAATCTTATATCTTGTCCTTTTGTGGCTAGTTGGCCACTTATGCATCATAACATTCTCACATTACAATATTGAGCATAATTTATTATAAACTTTTTTTTTTGGTTTGGATTATAATTATTTATTGTATAGTTTCATCAAGCACTAGTGGTAACTTTCTATTTTATATTATAGATTACATAGAAAAAAATTCTCCATTTTCATCCACCTTACTTTAATTACATGCTTTACATCTTCCACCATTTTTCGATTAAATTTGTTTTTCTTTTTGGAAAAAGCCAAAATGATATATAAAAAATTTGGCATAAGATATGCCAAAGAACCATCCATCGGTATAATATTACAACTGACATTTTGCCGTAACAGGCTCCAAACCAATACAAAAATGGTTTCATACTTTTTTTTAGTTTTTTTTTAAACAAAAGCAAAGATTAAGAAGAATAATGATAATTGTACATATGTTTTGTGAAAACTTCTAAGACAATTTTTTTTTCCTCTTCTTATTGGTAAATAACAATAGAAAGAGAAAGAGGAAAAAAGATAGTAAAAACGTAATAAAAATATGAGAGAAAGTTGTTAAAAAATTATCATATAAAATAGTTGTACATATATCATTTTTCGAAATGGTAATGGTAACATAAGGTTTTGCCATCTAGGGGGTGTTTGCACTAAGATTTTGCTAAGATTTGTAGTCACCTAGCAACTGCTCTCACATTACATACCAAAACAGGAGCTACCTAAGAGCACCCACATCCATACGATCCGTTTTGGTGGTATAAATGGACCCTACTTAATATACTATATTACTTTACACTTCTCAATTATCTAAACCATTCAACTACATTTTTTAAATATCCATACCACTCATCAAAAATTTTAAAATGGGTCCCATTTAACCCACAATATAACTTAAATTTATATTTTATCTAATTTTTAAAGACAAAAGTGAAGAAAGAAGCATAGCATTGCAGTACCACCGGGTCAATTTGGCAACCTTGATTTAGAGCTAATTATCCATGCTATCAATGCCAATCTGACACAGTGTCATTAGAATTTGTGTGGCTACCACCGATATTTATGCTCTAATCTCCCATTCTAATTCATACGATGAATTATGTTAGATCTTGAGTAGTGAGGTTGCTGCAACAGGACTTGTGTAATGAAAGATAAGATGATGAAGACTATTTCACTTGGAGGATTCTTAAGCGTGTGTTTTTCATATTTACACTTACATTCGATTCGTTTCCACCAATCTATGTACATTAGATGCAAGAGGGTATATCGACGAATCCTATTAAAGGTACTTTAGAAATTTTAATGTTGCACATGGTTATTTGACTAGTTTGGAAGGTGATGAATGATAAAACAAAATTCCAACAAAACTTTGAAGGTCATGGAGGTGGTGGATGAGGTACGACATTAAAAGGTTATCTTGGGAATTGGAGTTGATTTTTGGGCAGGAATTCCGGCCTGTCTTGTCTTTATTATGAATGATGCTCCCTCCGTCTCACAATAATAGTCTTTTTAGCATTTTTTCTTTTTCTCAAAATAATTGTCACTTTAGAATACTAATGCAGCATTTATTATTTTTTTCTATTATTATACCCTTATTTATTGAATTTCATCCAACATAACTACTTCACTAACTACAATTAATAAGGATATTTTAGTAAATGATATTAATTTTACCATTGAAATCAACACAATTAATCATTTTCTTAATAATCGTGCACAAACCTTTTATTTCCATTTTTGGATAAGTTCAGGTGATTCTTTTAGCTGTTCTCATTGCCTATAGTTTTGATCTCATATACGGTTTCGAGTACTTGTTGTACTTCATTTCATTTCTCTGCTGGGATCCAGTACTAGTTGTATTTATTTCCATCCTTCTTTAATAAAATTTTGAAGGCTTAAATGCAATTTTGATCTTCTATTTACAAATTTGTTAACTCATGATACCTTTTTTCTAAAATCAATTTTTTGGTCCCCTAATTAAAAAGTCAATGTAATTTTTTAGTCTCCCTCCTATTTGGATGATGTGGCGTGCTCATTTATGTTGTGGATCCTACATGACATCGCTTAGATGGTCCATCACTAAACAACTAATTTCCACATCATTAATATTAAAATATAATCATAAAGTTAAACAATTAGAATTAAAAAAAAGCCTTAAATATTGCACTCGTCCCTGCAAATATGACCCGTTTAAGTTTTGGTCCCTGTAAAAAAAAATAATTTGTTTTTGGTCCCTGCAAAATTTTTTGTTTTTTAAAATAGTCCCTCCAGGGACTATTTTCAGAAACAAAATTTTTTGCAGGGACCTGTTTAAAAAACAAAATATTTTGCAGGGACCAAAAACTACAAAATGGGTCCAGTCATCATGTGCCACGTATACAAGTCATCACAAAAATGGGTCAAGGACTATTTTAAAAAACAAAAAATTTTGCAGGAACCAAAAACAAATTTTTTTTTTTACAAGGACCAAAACTTAAACGAGGCATATTTGCAGGGACGAGTGCAATATTTAAGCCTTTTTTATATTTATAGTATACAAGAAAGCTTGTTTCCTTCGACCATCTTTTTCTTTGGATAGCTGCAAGATGACAACAAGACGGCTTTACAGGTTGGCAAATCGACTTTGCATATCCTTACCCTTTCTCTTCTTTTCTTGGTGCCTTTTAATTTGAATAATCAAATTAATCTAGCTATCAACCAAAGTCATAATAACAGATATTGCAGAGACAAATGAGAGACAAATGTTGCTTACACACGGGGAAAGCTAACTCTGAAAGGTTAGGGAAGCTTAGTGTATAATTTTCTTTGACATTGACATACATAAAAAAAGAAAAAAAATTGTCATATCACAACTTTCGAGTATAAAATTTGAGTTTGGATCAAAATTGCAACAAGTATGATGCTTTTTTGGAGGAACAAATGTGATACTTAATAAACCAAAATATTTAATCTTAAAATAGAACGACTATTTTTGTCACCATGGTAAATTAGGAGGATTAAAAGTGTAGTTAAGTTTTTTAAAATAAAATTGTTTATAACTATGTTATAAGTACGAAGTATTAACCGTCACGGAATAGTGATTAATCATTGGCGAGAAATTTGTTGGATATAAGATTTGTTTTCTTCTTCCAACTAGGAGAATATTAATATCATCTGTATTGAGAGAATTTTGAATTATATTCTTGTTTTTCTTTTATTAAATTCCATACTCTCTTTTTTATAAAATAAATGTAATTCTTTTACAAAAATATCTAGTGTTCTACTTAATTTCAAATAATTTTTTTAAACTTATTCCTTTTATAACTTTGTGATTTTAATGTATCTAAAGTTAACTCATCTTTAGTTGCAGTATCGTCACTACCACAAAAAAAAGTTGCGGTATCGTCAAACGAGATAATATTTTGTTATTACATCAATCGACCTTATTCCCTCTTCCAAAAACTTTGACAAAATTTAATATCATGAATAATTGGGATTTGGATTTTTACCATCGACAAAAATTGACTTGGCAACACTTATATTACTTACATTAGGCATATCTTACTCATGCACAATCCGTTCTTGATTATCAAGTACTACTTTAGGGTTGGAAGAACTCCCCTCAATCGATTAAAGGTTAGGCGAGTGCAAATACAACCACATACATGTGAGACAAATCTATATCAAGTATATTGAGGTCTACAAAGGTTGTGGAGGTATTAGGATCAGTCAAAATTTAGTAAAACTTGACAATCAAGCAATTTACTCGTGTTCCATGTTTATCGCATCACTAACCGAACAAACCTAAGAGCACGAAACCACATTACGAGAGTTTCACATATGTGGATAAGAACAACATAAACTACAGTGAAAATGGAAAATCAAGTCAAACTTAGGGCGCCTCATATTTCTAGAAACAGGATGATTCATAAATCATCTGCGTAAATAACTAAGCAATGCTAGATTTTGTAGGCCACATTGATTTACCCACTAGAACTAGTGTTTGCCTATAAATAATGAACTTATTAATGTTTTACACATGCAATCAGTTAAGCAAGCTATTTCACGCGTTTTTGTCGTTATGTCTTTATATTTCATGTTTATGTATATCCTAGTTTAGTAGCTCAAACACCCAAAACACCATATTTAACACTTTTTTTTTTGGAGTAGTTAAGAAACTTATAGATGAGGGACATAGTTCCTTCTTCGGTGTGATTGCTTGAAGAAAAGTGAATTATTGTTGAGAGTTATTAGTCTTTATGTTCCCAAACTAACTTCCAAGTACAAAAACAAAATTTAACGGCACATTAATAGTATAAAATGTTATATATTGTCATCAATAAGAACCTATGATCTCTTGTACTGCATTTTTATGATTGAATTCAAACCGAACAGCCTCTAAAGGGTAACTAAGACTATGGGTTTACAGATGTTGTGATAGAAAAAGGCAACGTCTAAGTTTGCCACGGCCCATATTGGGAAAAACTCAAGTCCCACATCGGATAGACAAGACTCTTGAGAAGAGTATATAAAGAGGAGGCAATCCTCACCTTACAAGCCGGTTTTGTAAGGTTGAGTTAAGCCCCAAATTCAACACGGTAAACCGGCTTAACTTAACATGGTAAACAAGCTCTGATACCATGTTGAATTTGGGGCCTAACTCAACCTTACAAAACCGGCTTGTAAGGTGAGGATTGCCTCCTCTTTATATACAAGCCGGTTTTGTAAGGTTGAGTTAGGCCCCAAATTCAACCTTACAAAACCGGCTTGTATATAAAGAGG
>Ga0228710_1003951_pt1 | contig 23469 bp, 13 predicted proteins | sample MedpolnodulmetaG_FD_177995 | JGI IMG/M metagenome (GOLD analysis project Ga0228710, IMG submission 177995) | Root nodule microbial communities from Medicago polymorpha collected in Santa Monica, California, United States - pink nodules | ecosystem: Host-associated > Plants > Roots > Nodule...
CCATCCAGATACGCGTATTAAATCGGCGGCTGAAGGTATGAAGATGAAGTACGATAAGTATTGGGGGGACCCCAATAGCCTAAACATGCTGCTGCTAATTGCTCTTGTACTAGACCCTAGACACAAACTGAAGTTTATCATTTGGTATGTCGATAATCACTTTGGTAGTGACGAGGCTAAGTGTTTCAAAGGCCAAGTCTATTCAAGTTTCAATTTACTTTTCAATGAGTATAATGGTCGGATTGGAGAGTCTTCTGCTAGCTCACAAGAAAACTGATCCCAAGGAAGTGGTATATCTGATCCCTATGGCTTTAATCCATTCTACGAGTCAAGTGGAAGCACCAAGTCAAGTGGAAGCACCAGATCTGGTTCTGAAGTAACTGCATACTTGGTTGCTGATTTAGAGCCAGAAGGGGAATTAGATGTCTTAATGTGGTGGAGGGAAAATTCCAACCGGTATCCGGTCCTGGCAAGAATGGCAAGAGAAATATTGGCTATACCTGTCTCTACAGTTGCCTCTGAATATGCTTTCAGCACCTCTGGAAGGGTGCTTGATCCATATCGAAGTTCTCTATCATCAACAACAGTGGAAGCATTGATTTGCACCCAAGAATGGCTTAAAGTAAAAGATCAAGACATTGAGATTTCATCTTTGGTTACTATTGATGATCTTGACACACTAAATGAATTTGAGCAAGGTAAATCTTACTTTGGAAAACTTATTATATTACATATGGCTTGATACGTAATGAAATGTTTGTGTTTTGTAGATATTCTTTCTCAATTAAATCTTGATAGTTATTCGGCTTCAGTGAGGCTTGATGATAATTGAAGGTATTTCTCTCATCGACTTTTCTATAGAGTAGACGATATTAGTTTTTCATTTATGTTATGGACATTTTTGTTTGTTACATAGTATCACACTTTTACGTGTGAAGTAGGCTTTTGTATCGGTCACCGGTTATCTGGTGTTAGCGTCGGCATTTATCACCTTTTCTCTTTATATAGTTTAAATCACAAACTGTCACTTCATGTAGAAATATTGTGGTTGCTACAGATTAAGTTTAGTTGATCTATTACATTATAGTAGTATTAAAAAGAGGCTTTGAAATTGTATAAAATTCATTAAGTATGATCTAGATGTGTTTTTCCATAACATGAGAGTAATTTTGCTTCCCTGATCTGCGTGTTTCTTCATATCTGACATGCATGATGAACCTGTTGTTACCCATCAAAGATACACCTCAAGCACAATGTTTCTCTTTTTCATTAATTATGTGTTTCTGTGTTCTAATTTTTATCTGTTGATGACTGTCATGGACTTTCGGCTCTTTCTGTTTTGTATCAGGAAAGCTTCCTATAATACATCCCACCCCATGATTTGGCTCTATAGTGCTTGTGATGTGTGTCATTTTTGTATTATAGTGCTTCTTTTAAATTTTGGGATATGAATGCTATTTTGTAACTTGTATGTATGTCTTTTGCAACTAGGTGGATCTGTTTGAAGAATAAATTTTGGATACAACAATGAAGCCAAGGCTAGAGTCAAATGCTAGTTTTTGTTTCTTGGATCAAAGTATATTGCCAGTTTGAGTTTGTAATATATAAAACAATTACAGTTGGTCTTTGTTATCTTTATTTTAGAAACTATAGTATATGTGTTTCATATGGAATTAGTCCTTATAAAATGTGGACCATAACCATTTGTAGTTACTGAAAAATTACATGAATTTCATATTTTATCTTGGCCTTAGCAGATTGTGTAGTTTGCATGAAATGAGGAAGAAAATTATTGCTGCTACTATTATCTCTAGTAGTTTCTTGATCAGTGTGATCAGGTTTTAATGAACCTAATTAATTACGCCTCTTTCCATTCAGTTGATACATTGTTGAATGAAATAGTGGATTAAAACTGTTTTTGCAAATGAAATAGTGGGTTAAAAATGGTTTTGAATTAAAAAAAGATTTTTTTTTTTTATAAAAAAAATGTTGAGTTAAAACAGGTTTGAATTAAAACCAGATTAAAATCCGGTTTGAATAAAAAAACTGGTTTGAAATTGGTTTTGGAAGAGAATCCGGATTTTTTGAGAAACCGGGTTTGAACTGGATCCAAACCGGTTTCAAACCATATTCGAACTGGTTTAGATAAGAGGTTTCAGAAACCAAACTAAAACCAAAATTTGTTTTGGTTTGGATTGTAACCATGCACACCCCTAATTAAAAGTGAAAAAGAAGCTATTTCTAAAAACTGAGTTTTTCTCTAAAAAGCTTGGTATCTACAACTGAGTTCTTCAGTCTATTTATAGGCAAAAATCCTCTGAGAAGTGCTTCTGACCATGTTCCAAGTAGTGGAGAATATGGAGGAAGTGAGAAAACTGATTCTGAAACGTGGGCAAGAATTGGTCTTGCTTTTACTTCCCACTGACTTCTGACTTTTTAACCATTTTTCATTTTTTATCCTTTCTTTCCTTTTTTCGCCGAATTTCATCATTTTGACGCACAGAGACTTTTAATCAACAAATACGTGAAATAGACACACAATACCAACATAACATTGCAAAAATCTATAAAATCGAGGTAAAAAATGTGTAAGTCAAGCTAAAATAATAATGCATTTTGCATGTTATCATTTTGCCATAGCAACAACCAGAATCACGGTATAAAATCACCATTCAGGAGCTTAGTTTCGCAGTTTCAAGAAATTATAGTGGATTATGCTTTGAGATGCGAGAATAAAGTAGCACACGCTAATCCAAACCCACTCTAAATTATATGGCTTGGCAAATAAAATTAATTGGACAACTTAAAAAATAATTAAAAACATTTTTGTCAAAAAACAAATAGTTAAAAACATTTCATAAACTATATACTTTTCTTAACTATTTATACAACACTGCCGTTAAGACGGGTACACATTGTTTAACAATATACTTCTTTTATCGTACTTGATTATAAAATTTTGGAATATATCTCAATCAAATAAAGCTTTAACTTATATTGCTCCTATTGTATTAATCATATTAAAATAAGATATAATTGATTTTTTAATTAAAGATTTAAATAATATTATACAAATGATAAAATTGTAATTCAAATAGTTTAAATGATTGGTATGATTGAAAGATAAAAAGTTAGTCTAAAATCATGTATTCCATATTAAAAATAAATTTTGAAGTACACCACATTCAAATAAAGATTTAACTTGTATTGTCTCTGTTGTAGTGATGGAATTGTTTATACTACAATGAGATTTAATTAATTTTTTAACTAAACATTTAAATAATATTATACAAAAGATAAAATGGTAATTAGAGTACTTTGAATGAAGGAAATAATTGAAAGATAAAAATTTAGTCCAAAATTATATATTCCCTTTATATATAGATATAAACAGAAGAAAAAAATATTAATTATATCATGCCAAGAGCCACATACTTGTGGGCAACAAAGTCATAATTGGATTGGATTGGTGTGAAGGGAGTGCAATTGCATCATTATGATGTAGTTAATAGATGGTTGAATCTATAAAGAGTATGAGACCGGTAAACTATTTTATCGTTTGAGTGATGTTAGCAACACTTTCTTTTGAACACTGTAGTTAATACTCATTTTGTTATTGATTTAAATCATTGTAAGTCTATAATTTGAAAATTGAACCCACATAAAGTGGTAGGACATACATTGATTTCATCCAATAAAAGATCGAGTACTAGAGGAGATGTTGAAAAGTGAATGTCGCTAGCATTCATCTTTTATGGTATTGTTATTATTTTTTTTCTTTCAAAGTTGCAGTTTCTCTATTCAATATTGACTCTCAAGCATGGTGTTTTTTATTTTAGGATGTTGATCGAGAGTTTGTTTCTTCTATGAATGTCCTAGATGGAGATTTACAATGAAGAGATAAATGATTTATCGGCTCCTGAACATCGAAAACAGTAGATTCATGAAAACATAGGTTCTTTTCTTTTCTTTTCTTTTCCTTTCTTTTATTTGGAGAGACAAATATGAATTTGTAATTCCCTGAAAAAAGAAAATATGAATTTATACCGTAGTAGATCCCATACCATTTTTCGCATGGTAGTTAATATTATTTCAGATTTTACCCTTTTAAAAAAAATTCTTAATGCTTGCCCCTCCACCCATGAATATCTTGTGCGTTTAATAGTTAATTGAAAGCATTTGTCAAAATGAAGATGAAAGCACTGCTTGTGATAGATGTTGTTCGTGTATCAGTGTTGGACTGTTGGTATTTCACTGTTTCAACTAGAAATTCTTATCTTATTGAAAAGGTCTTTACTTATTGCGTGTGGGGATTTAGCCATTCACTGACATCACGTGTATTTTCTCTCTCCTTTTGTTAAAAAAATGAATAATTATTGTGTGTTCGCCTACTCACATCCAGCCCAAGGTGTACGATTTACATAAACAAAAGTTTAACGACTTAGACTTTGTTTGGAAGGGAAGGAAAATTAGGGCTTTTTAAGGATGAGATCAGAGGAAAAAATAGATAAATCTTTCGAAAATAATTGAATGTGTTTTTTTAGAGAATGATAAAAGAATAAATATGATTAATGTACTTTTAATTTTATGAGTATATCGATATATATTGAATTTGGAAAATTTTCTTAGAATTTGGAGGAACTAAATTTGTGAACTAAAAATTTGGTGGTTTTGGGGAACTAAAAATTTACTCAACATTTGGAGGAACTAAAAATTTGTATTGAAGGAGGGTTTTGGAAACTTAGGAAAGTTTATACGAATTCTTCAAGTTTAATTTTTGTTGTTATAATATTATTAAAATTAAAAATATTAATTATAAGTATTGATTTATTATTCTCTAAAAAAAAAATAGTATTTCAAAAAATGCGAAAGATTTTTCTATTTTCTCATATGTTTTCCACCCATGAGCATGAATCTCCCTTCCAAACTCTCAAACATGGCCAAGGGTAAGTTTAAATGATTACATTTTAGCTTATAACACAGGGGTTATGTTCCATATCGAGATAGCAAGCTTACGCGAATTTTGCAATCTGCATTAGGGGGAAATGCTAACACAGCTATAATTTGCAATTATTAGATATCTGCAAGTTAAGTCTTTTTCTATCCATAGTAAACTATTTCTTTTCCAAAATTTCTTAGGAGCAATAGGTAAACACCTAAAAATTTCGGTTAACTAAATATATGGTCTGTGAAATCACATTTTTTTAGTTGGGTGACCACTATTTTTCCAAAATGTATTTGGTTAATTAAGTGGAAAAATAGTGGTTACGACTCACGCGCATTTTAATTACGAAATTCCAAGTGGTGCACTGCACTAACCACAAGTTACACTCAAAAAACAATTCAATTTTGAAACAACATAGATGAAGAACTTGTCAATATCATCTATAAAGCTAATAAAAAAAAGAGTAGAGATATTTGAACAACCATTTGATACAACTTTTGTGACAACTTATCTTTTCTCTCTTTTCATTGGTCAAAAATAATGGAGAGAGAAAAAGAAAGAGAGAGAATAAGATGATAATGTGAGTATGAGAGAGAAAATGTGTTCTTATACTTGTGCACATACAGTTCAATTTCAGTTTCAGATATCGTATCAAACAATTCAATTTCATTCGACTGTGCACATACATTTCCCTTTTAAAACGTCATTATACTTTGTTATATGTCGAATTAAAAAGAAATCGAGCAATTTTATTCAATTCACATGAAATACTGCAATGATCACCTTCACTTTCATAGTCCAGCCTTTCAAAACAACATATTTCTGTGAAGGAGCTTAATAATACATGGTCTTCAGTTAACATCCCAGCCTTAACCACTTGATCCCAATCGAAGATTATTTTTCCGTTTTGATAACAATCAAAGCAAACAGATTCGTAATAATCACCATATCTCCCAGAAAGAATGATGCAAAAAAATCAAAGCAGACAAGTTACATTTGGGATCAAGAGGAATAACTATTGAAGACTCTCTTGTAAGAAAACCAAACTTGTCCGGAACATGGTCTCCTGGAAGGAAAGTGAAACCAAAATTAGTATAGAAAATTCTATCCCCTTCGTTGTCGGTGATGTGGAGTTTGTGTAATATGTTCTCAAACAATGGTCGTTGAATGGAATCAATGTCCAGATCAGTGCAGTTCATGGCTCTCAACTCTGTCAAGGATGAAGGAAGCTTTGGTAGGGACTTAAGTTTCCTGCATTCATCTAAATTAAGGACTTCCAACTTTGAATTGTTTTGGATGTTTTCAGGGAGAGCTTCTAAGTTGGAACACTCACTCAAATTTAGTTCTCTTAAACATGGCAGTTGATCAAGGATTAACCACAAATTTGATGTATTGATTTGTGGGCATCCTACAAGTTCCAGGTCCATAAGATCATTTGATAACTTGCTCCCAACAATGTTAAGCTTCTTACATCTACTTAGACTGAGACAACTTGGACGAATTTGATCGCTGCTCTTACAAAATATAAATGACCAACATTCAAGTTTAAAGGTTTATATTAAGGAAAACTCCTCCATTTTCTCTGACATTATTGAAAATTCCACGAGAGATGAGCAATCAGTGAGATCGAGTCGTCGGAGAGATTTGGAAGAAATGTTGGTTTTCAGGCTTTCAATATTTTTGCATCCTCTTAAAACTAGAGCTTCAAGCTTGGGGGCAGTGAGAATGGATGGATGGAGCTGAATCAAGCTCTCACAAAAATTGAGAAGTACCACTTCTAGTTTTGGGGCCCGCCCTAGATAAGTCTGGGATCTCAATAAGGTCTTTAGAGTAATCAAGGTTAATCGTCTTCAAATTGTCAAGCTTCTGTAGCAAGAAAGAAACATCACATTGTTTACAGACCATTAAAATCAATTCGTAGTCATGCATGATTCTTCAATAAAAGAGAATCTAAACATAATTAACCATATGTAGAACAGAGGGAATCAACCGTGGCGCGACTGTGTGAATAGGCTTTTGGAATGCACCTATAAAAATAATATATATAATATGGGGTTTGTTAACCTAGGACAACATAAAAACATTATGGTCTAAGTTATTTTCATTTGGACAAAACCTTAATTTATTTATAAGTTTTCACAATTGAAATTGTATCAACTTTATGAAAATACATAAAAACTTATTTATTTGTATAAGCTCAAAACGGACTTGAAGTCTACTTTACGGGTTTGGTGACTTTGACTTCAATGTCACCCAAATACTTTATCAATGAGTCTACTTTACTTTGTTGTGTAAGTTGAGACAATAGTATGCAAACTTTAAGTTTGAGGGGATTCAAATTGAATAAAAATATTGTCATTGGTATACACCCGATATGGCTCCTCCCTTGAGTGTATATCCAAAGACATTAATTACGTTGTACCTGAATTCCATCCCAGAGCTTTTTTAGCTTGCTTCCGCGCATTTCAAGTCGTACAAGTATTTCAGCACAAAAGGCCAATGGCAAGGACTCGAGTGGAAATCCATCCCAATAAAGGTGTCTCAATTTATCAGATAGCCACTCAAGACCTTGGAGGAAGTGCACATTGTAGTGTTTTCCCTCATCTGGCAGCTGCATTTTATTGAATATATGTAGACATCTCAAGTTGGTCATGCTTTTAAAGGAATCAGAGCTCAAGTATAGATCTCTAATTTCTGAAATGTCGAATATGGTAACTTCAACAACTTCGGTTCCCTAAAAAACAAATTTAGAAAAATAATAATTAGCAAAGTTTGTCATACAGATTTATCTTGCTTATATTTCATAATCAAATATACACATGCACTTTTATATAGAAGTAATTGAAACCATCCCTTTACCTTTTTATATTTCAATGCATCACAAACTTCCATGGGATCCCACAATCGACTTCTACTTCCAGGGTTTTTAGGAGATTCTTGCTTAACAATCTCTCGTCCCATTTCTACTAACAAATCATGCATATCTATAAAATTACAAATTCTAAATACTATGAGAGACTTATTTGAAAGGATTTCAATCCCACTTTCAGCAAAGAAATTGCAAGCATCCCATATAGGTATTATGAAATCTCGGTTTATGTATTTTCCCAAAAAGAAGAAGCATGCTATGTCTAGAAATATATCCTTCTGAGTACAATCTAAACCATCAAAACTTAATTTTAACACATCATGAATTCTTCGATTGGGTATCTTTTTGAGCTTTTCCAGTTCACTTTCCCACACTTCTTTGCTTTTGGTACGAAAATTTGTACCTAAAACTTTTAAACCCAGGGGATTACCTCCGCAATAGCCAATTGCTCTTTTTGATAAATCTCCATACCCAATTTTGGGATATTTTTCTCTAAAAGCCTCCAAACAGAATACCTCAAGAGATTCATCTTTGTTCAATCCCTTGACCTCATATATTGCACATTCATTAAATTGACTACATATATGCTTATCTCTAGTTGTGACAATGACTCTACTACCTGGTCCCAAGCAATTATTAACTATGTTAAGATTTTCTGCTTGCTCTAAGGTTGCCACATCATCCAACACAATTAAACTTTTTTTACAAGCAAGTCTTCTCATGGGAATTGGGGTTTCTAGATTAGGTGCATCAGGACGAAGCTCCAACAATTTAGAAAAAAGTTTATTACGTACACCTTTGAGTCCGCATCTGGTTGATTCTTCGCTTACATTTTCAAGTAAACAATGATGATCAAATTGGGAACACAGTTTGGAATGTAAATGTTTCGCTAGAGTGATCTTTCCTATGCCGCCCATGCCCCATAATCCTAGGGCTCTAACATCATTTGACCCAATTTTCAGTAACAATTTAACCTCTTCATACTTTTCCTCAATTCCGAAAAGGTGCTTATTAACTTCAAATGGGTGTCTCAGATTCAATTTTTTCAAAACATCTTCGATGATGTATTTAATGAAGATGGAGTCATTCCTACCATATAAAGAAGAGGAATGAAGGTCAACATTCTAGTTGTGCATAGATTAATTACATAAAATTTATGACCAAGATTGTAGAACAAGAAAGGAACATAAATTATTTCAAAAAGTGATAAATCAAAGACAGAAAGAAGATAATGAATGTTTTAAACTTCTATTATATTCATATATAGAATTAAAAAATAGAAAACAAAAGATGAACATGATTTGAAGTAGTTGTATATTTTAAAACTTTGGAAACAGAGTCATGACATGAATAAAGATGTATAATTTATTTTATTTACTTGTAATTTTGAGAGTACCACCCAGCTAAATTGGCAGCTTCGGTGAGAGCATTTTTCCATTTTTGCACTTTGTCTTTGTTCTGCTTCAAATCTTGTTCATGTTTTTCAAAAGCTAACATATAACTTCCTTTCTGATTCCTCACATGTGATGGATCTATTTCATAGAAAACAGGTATCACAATCTGTCCATTATCTTTCTTGCATTCTAGAATCTTGACGAGTTCATTCAAGCACCATTTTGAGGAAGCATAGTCTTTTGAGAAGATGACGATAGATGCAGACGACTCCTCAATAGCTTTGATCAGTGCTGACGAGATCTCGTCTCCTTTTTCAAGCTCATTGTCATCTATAAATGTTATAACTTTCTTGCTCAGAGCTTCATAAAGATGGCTTGTGAAGTTTCTACGGGTATCCTCACCACGAAAGCTAATAAAAACGTCAAACTCTTTTGGAGTCACCACCCTCGCAAACGAAGAAGAAGAAGAAGAAGAAGAAGAACCAATACTTAGTTGCATGGCCATTGTAAGTAATGCCTAGCAGTAATCACAACCTTACACTAAAAAAACAAAAACCGGGGTTGAAAAGTAAGAATTAGATGACAAGAAAATGATTTGGCAAAATAACAAAAATCAGTGAAAGATGAAAATGATGTTATTATAATAATAAACAAAGTTGATGACTTAGATAGAAATTCAAGTTGAAATAATCATGGATGTGCTCATTTCATACATAGTGCTTTGGTTGATTGCTATATAGTGTTATATATATCAAGTGCCATTTCGTTCGCCATATATCATGATCAACATTTTTTATGCACTGTTTGTAAGTCTTCTCTCTAGTTTAAAGTGTCCTTTCAGTAGCACTGCGGTTCTTATATCCCTTTGTCGCACACATGTCATAACTTCATTGGGTTGGTGTGGGGACTGCACCGTTACGATGTAGTAGTTTTTTTGGCTGATTTGATACTTTAAGTTATTTGTTGGTTACATTTTTGTCTCATAAGTTATTAACGTTACAATTTGGTCCCTTAAGTTAGTATTTGTCAGCCAAATAAATCCTCACCGTAGTCTTTTGCCAAAACGTTAAATAGGCACATGTGAACGGTGACAACTTGCAGTGTGTATCTACCTTAAACATTGGGTTAACGGTTTTGACGGTGGAGATTTATTTGGTTGACGGAAGATAACTTGAAGGGACCAAATTGTAACATTAATAATTTATGAGACTAAAATGTAACCAACAAATAACTTAAAAGACCACATCATTAATTAAGCCTCGTTTTTTCTTTACCAACACCATTACGATGTAGTTAATCAACAATATAAGAATTGTTAACATAAATATTCATATAAGAAAATTAATACGATAAGATTTTGAAAATTTCTGAATATTTTCAAAATATGAACATAAACATAGTATTTGTATTAAATATTGTTATTTTATATGCAAATTACCTTAAATATTTTGCACCATATTGTTTGTAGATTTTATGTATTTATAGAAGCGGAAACAAATTTTTATGTTTCAATTTGATAAAATTTTGAAACATACTTTACCAACAATATAACAAATATAATATCTTAAAAAAACAAATATAATTTTTTTTATGGCACCAACAAAATAGCATACATTCTTATAATCAAATTTGTTTAAGAATATAACTGAAAGGAGAAAAAGTAAGCCCAAAACAACTTATTTTCTTTATATATAGTATATATATTATCTTCGATGAAGTGATGGTTTATTATGGAAAGTGTACCAATATTTGTACAAATAATATAGAGATAAGTGAGTTTGTCTCCACATGAATTGTTAATTTTTACTACTCAATTAATTAATACTTAAAAGAGAAATGCTAGGAACACATATTTTAACACTCTCTTTAATCGGTTAAAATCTACATGGGACTTACCAAATGTATATGGTGCCCACATGATTTGTGAGGACTCATGTGAATTTTAACCAATCAAGGAGAGTGTATTGAAAAATGGATGTTAAAATGTGTGTTGCTAACATTCTTCTAGTATTTAATTATATGTAAACTTAGGGGGAGTTTGCATAGGATTTGGTTTCGGAATTAAAATAAACAAAAACTAAATTTATATAAAAAAATAATAATTTAATGACACCAACAAAACAACGCTTTATAATCCTTCTTCTTCGCCTCCTTCCACGTCGCCTTTTGCGCATCTATTAGGTTTCCACGCAGCTCCTCCACCTGGAGTTCACAACCTCCAACATGTCTTGAGATCCAAATTAAAAGAACCTTCATTTGTGCAATCTTTCGTGGTTCATTCTATTGAACATGAAAAGACTTCCAAGAAAATTATTTGAATTTGTTGTCATGATTGCACATCTTCTTGTCAAGGCCGAACCTAGCTCACGATACCAATTGTTGGAACAGACAATATAGTTTGTAATTTGAGATAGAAAACAAGAAAGATTTTGGATATGCTTTCTACTATTGAAATAAATGAGAATGGATTACATCACGTAGATGTAGAGATGCTTATTTATATAGACTATACAAGTCCTATGTAGGTTACAAACTCTACCTCAACAAAACAGTTACTACACAACTTGACTACATTTAACAAACCTGAATTAACTAACTTCCAACAGTATATACCAGAAGTCGTCTACTAAGTATAGTAACATTTATACACAAAATATGCATACACACATTAAAAATACTACCTTTTTTTTAACATAAGTAAAAATGACAAAATAGGCTTATAAATAAGAAAGGAGGTAGTATGTTCGATATGTTCGATAAGCTCTATTCATAAAAAAAGAAGATATGTGATAAGCTCTCTTAATCTTTTATAACTATGGAAACTAAAAATTAGGGTTCTAGTTCTAAACTAAAAAGAACAATCTAGAAAATTAAAGAAACTTTTCTTCATTCATTCTGGTTAAGTTAAAAAGACTACATATATAGTAAGACAACTGGATAATGAAATAAAACGCCTAAAGATTAAAGATCCAACTAAACAACAAATAAAACAAAAGTTTAAATATTATATATCCTACATATAACTTAAACTTCTAAATTATCTTTTTAATTCTAATTGCATGCTCTATCAATAGTGCCATCTAGTTGTTGGCAAACAAAGTCAACAATTTATGTATGGTTATTCTTATTCAGCTAGCTATACTCAGCCATATCTAAGGGCTTGAAATATTTGCCATCAATAATATAAGTTCCAATGCTGCGCCGCACTGCCCACACATCTTCTTGCTTTTTTGAAACAATTCTGCAAAAGTGTGATATATAATTAACTACATCAGCATAATTTTATTCATTTGACTATGCTCAAAACAAAGATTGAACTTCACATAATTTTTTTTCTAAAGATTAATTAATTGATATACCTTTAGATTTTACCAAATCAATTAGTTTCTACTGCTAGTGTGTGTAAAATTTGAAACAAAAAAAAATGACGAAAAATTAAGAGATGAGGCAAAATACCTTCCAACATCACCACGTTTGTATAAGCCAAAATTGGGGCAGTAAACCGAATTAGATGCAGTTTTGATCATCTTTGGAGCTTCAATGATAATAATGGGAGACCCTTTATCCAACTTGGAACGTTTTTCAAGCAACTCATTCTCATGATCTGATGAGTCTTTTGGTTCACATGACCTTGGCAATGCTATTGAAATATTTGGTATCTGTTGTTGAATTTTGATTTTGGTGTCGACCTTCAAATATGGCTTGGTGGTAGAACAAGAAATGGACAAAGACATAGCTTTTTCTACACTGTTTATAGCTTTTGCAGCTAAAGTGGTCTTTCCTATGCTGCCCTTCAGTGACGATTTCTCTTTATACTTTTTCTCAATTTTCAACAAGTTTTGTATTAACTTTTTTAGAAACATCTTTGACGATGAGATGAATGAAGTGAGATTCAATCCTATCATATGAATGAGGGGGAAAGAAGGTTAACATTCTTGTCGTGCAGATAGTAATCAAATAAAATTTATGGTCCACATAGTAGAGCAAGAAGAATAAGAAAATATTTCAAAAAGAATGATAATCCGAAACCATAGTGAAGATAATGAATATTCTAAACTCAAAAATATTGTAAAAGGTCCACCTTTGAACAATTTTGAGAGGTTCTTATTGAATGCATCATACTATTCATATAATCATAACAAATGAGAAGACTCATAAAGCAAATAACTTAAGTTTTAGGTTAAGTAATGTGTCCCTCTCATTTATGTGATTGCACTTGGTTCAATGTCGATGATCCCTCGGAAACCCTCTTGACCCAACAAAAAAGAAAAGATGGATATGATATGAAGTAGTTTTTATTAGAAATTTGAAAATAGACAAGTCATGACATGAATAGACATTAGGTAGATAATTTATTTTACTTGCCTACAATTTCGATAGTCCCAACCAGCTAAGTTGGCTGCTTCAAAAAGAGCGTCTTTCCATTTTTGCAATTTGTCTTTACTGTGCTCTAAATCTTGCTCCCGTTTTATAAAAGCTTGCCCAGTTAGAACATCTTTCCATTTGTGCAAGTTGCTTCTACTAAGTTGTAAATCTTGCTCGTGTTTTAGAAAAGCTTCCCCGAAACTCCCAAGCTGAAATCTAACATCCGATGGATTTATTCCGAAGAAAACAGGTATCACAATTTGTCCCAAATCTTTTTTGCATTCTAGAATTTTGACGAGTTCATTCAAGCACCATTTTGAAGAAGCATAATCTTTTGAAAAGATGACTATAGATGCGTATGACTCCTCAATGGCTTTGATCAGTGATGATGATATCTCATCTCCTTTTTCAAGATCACTGTCGTCCATAAATGTTATAACCTTCTTGCTCAGAGCATCGTAGAGATGGCATGTGAAGTTTCTACGAGTGTCCTCACCACGAAAACTAATAAAAACGTCAAATTTTTTCGGAGACACCACAATAGAAGAAGCTTGAACATTTTGCAGCATAGCCATTATGTGAAACTTCAAGTGCTGCACTTAACTAATCACAATGTTAAACTCAAAAATAAATTATGTTTGAACTTGTAAAGGAAAAAAAATCGGAAATAGAGTTTAAATCAGTAAAATACTTGTGCATTTGCATACCTCCACTGATTTTTGTTCGATGGTTAAATGTGCTCGTTTGTTTTTGGAAGATTTCAAAAAATCAATGAATCTAACTTATTAGTAAGTGATAAGCATTTGTCTCGTATATAAATTTTATAATAAATTATAATTATGAATGACAAATATTTGTCTCATATCTTTAAATTAGGGATAGTTATATGTCTCCTGTTTCATTTTTATTTATCATTGCAAAATATTAATCTAATTTTTCTTTATATCAATGTCAAAGATTTATGGAATTCTTTAGTTATTAATCAAAAATATGTGTCACGTGTTTATATAAATATATATATATATCAATGACAATTATTTTCCATAAAAAAATCAATGACTATTATTTGTCCCACAAGTCTTTATGTATTTGTGTCAAACATTTGTTCCGTGTGTTTTTTATGTATAAAAGATAAATATTTTGCTTGTGTTTATTTTATATGTGTGAGTGACAAATATTTACTCTTTTTTTTATTTATGAGTGACAAATATGTCCCATGTTTTCTTAAAAAAAAATATATATGTCCCATGTTTTTTCATATTTGTCAATGATAAATACTTATCTTTAATTTTTTTTATTTATCAATGACAAACATTTCTCTAGTATTTGTCACATAAGAGTAAAATAAAATTGAGTCAAAGTGAGTGAAAAAATGAAAGGAAGAGTTAAAAAAAAGTTCAGAAAAGAGAGAAAATGAGAGAGAGAAGATAATAATTTTTTTCAAAAAATAGAAATAAAAATAGTGAACCGTGAAAAATAAAATTAAATTGGAACGAGAGAAAGATAATATGTGGGTGGCGTGTGAGAGAAAGAAGAAGAAAAAAAAGGAGGGAGAGGGAGAAAAAAATAGCGACTATAATTGAAATAAGATAAGGTTTTGCTTTTTTGATAAAAATTGGAAAATGAACTCTTGTTTAGTTATTATGACGAAATTATGCTTAATTTTTGCTTAATTACTCTTTCATAATTGCAATCTCCATTTATTTTTATAAATTGAGAGGATCTCAACTCCTCCTCCTCAAATGCTTCCAATGCTAACCGGTGGTCATTCACTCTCTAAGGCTTCAACTACATGTAACGGATGGAGCTCGACATTGATGACACACTGCTCCGTAGCAGCTCTCATTCAAGCAACCAATTGCTTGAAACCAATCCTATAAAAAGTCTCCTTTACAGCAAATGCAAGGTACACATTATTTACCAAATTTTTACCTCATTCGTTGCTCTCCTACCGACTTAAATATCAGATTCTTTGCAGGTACCCTCCTACCAGCATCTTGACGATTACTGTTCGACTAAGGTCATCATTGTGATCACTCATGGGATGTAGGGTGTGGTATTTATTTTTTTAACCATCAGTAAAAGAACAGGATGAAAAATAAGAAGTGATAAGGGGTTAAATTAAAAATGGGGGAAATGAAGACAGTCCCGATTAACCCAACTTATTGTAATTGTAATAATAAGATAAGAAGAAGAAGTGATAACAAATATGAGATGAGAAAAAGACTCTACACAGATTCTTCACCGGACAGACAGTAACTGTAATAAAAGAAAGGAATAATATAAAGAAGAACAGAAGAAAAGGCAAAGCTAAATTACCTCTGCTCTGCGAGACTGAATGGTGGATGTGGGCAGTTCAAAGTCAATAAATTAGCCAAGAGTTCAAATTATGGATGTAGCATTTAGTAATGCTTTGGTCGAGTACTATATATGGAGCAGTAGTGTAATACATATATAAATAAATCACTACCTTAAAAAACTGACTGAAATAACAAGCACATTTTTTATTTTTATTTTACTAAAGTAATAGCAAGTACTATTTCGTGGAATGTTGCAGGAAATTACTATTTCGTGGAACTCTCCGCTAAGCAAAGTGTTTGTTTACTTGACCTATTCTTTTCTATAACTAAACAAGAACAATTAACATTTTTAATTGAACGAGTGATAGACTTATTTGATAATAGCTTAAGTGATATACTTTCGCAAATGTGGCCAATCAAAATTTTAATTTGTTTGTTTAATTGAATGAGTGCATGTACTGCATTAGTATTAGTATTGAGAATCCTCACAACACACTAGAAGAAATTTGTAAACAGAATACGTGTTTAGTATAATTTACAATTTCTTGTGTAATTGTGTTTAGTTTAACAATAAAGTACCTTATTCCAATCGTCATCTTGTACCTTAATTCAATTTAAAACTACCTTAGTTAAATAAATTAATATCTAAATGGACACAAGACAAAAAATAGGTGTCACCCATCATAAAGTAAGAAAATTTTATACATATGAACAAAAGGTTTCATTCAAGTAACAACAATGTGGTGCAAGGTATATTGTCTGTCCCATTGTTCGGTTCTAATTAATGACGTGGATACACCTTTGCATGGATTAGAAGGACGAAAAGAATGGAAAGTAGACAGAATCTGTGACGCGAACGATGCTGGAAGTGTATAAGTTTCATTTGTAGTGTTTGTACTTTGTAGAGCTAACATCTAAAAAGTATTAAATGGATTTCACTAATAAACATCTAGAAAGTATTAAATGATTTCACTAATAATTCAAGAATAATACTTAGTAAATATTGTCATACATATTTATATTTATCTTGCTTATATTTCATAATCAAATATATACACATGCGTTTTGCTTATATTTCATATTTACCTTATTATATTTTAAGGGTGTGCAGGACTGAGCCAGGAATTTAAAGTTAAGGGGGCCGAGTATAAGGAACATTTTTTTGAGCGAACAAGAAACATAATTTGATTGAAATAATAACTTTTCAAATACAAAAGGTATATAATTTAAAGTTTTAGCCAGTCTTTACTTATCTCTCGGTCGAACTCTAGATCACTGTAACCTCTTTTTATTTCCAATTTTTATTTTAGGTTTTAATTTGCTCTTTATTTTTTAGTTTTAAAAGAGTCTTTTATTTTGCAAAATTATTTCATTATGGTTCATTTTTTTTTTTGAAGGATTATGGTTCATTCTATTTAAAATGTGTTGTGGAGATGACCGTATCGATATATTTTACAAAATATGAGATATATAATTTAAAATAATATGAAATATAAAATTAATGATATTAGTTGTCAATTATTCTAGTAACATGGTAAACATTTTAATTAGATTAACTGGGGGACCATGTCTTAATATATATTTTATGAAACATTTTAATCCTTAAAAAAAATTAAACATTTTAATATATTTTAGTTGTGTAGTATATTAAAAAAAATATTTAAAAATGTGAGGGGACCATAGCCTCTATCACTACTAGAATCCAGCGATCGACCTGCGGATATTTCTGCAGAAATCAATCCGAAGGAATACTTGCGGATTTTCCTGCTGTTTTCATTTTACCGAGGACATTTCCGGCGAACCTTTCACCGCAAGAAAATCCGCAGGTAACTCTAACTTTTGCTGAGGTTTTTATATCCTGCGGAATGTTTTGGTCACTTTTCCTCCGGAATTGTTTAATTTTTTATTTTTTTAATTTCTTCATGAAATTTTAAAAAATGAAAGATTTTGAGTATCTTATTTTTTTTCCTCTTTACGTAGTGAACATGGAACTTATAATTTTTAATTTAAGTTAAAATGAAATATCAAACTATTTTTGTCGATTGTAATTATTTTTTATACATATTAAATGTTAAAATATTTTAAAAATTAATAAATATTTTAAGATCTTAGAATGTGTTTATCTTAAGGTCTGAATCTAATCTTTTTGTTGGTATGAATCTTACCTTTTTGCTGATTTTCCTTTTCCTTCTGATATTTACTTACATTGGTGATCCTATATTTCATTGTTTTTTAGTACTTCTCTTAAAGAACACCTCAGTCACATTTTGAATAAAAGGAAAGCTTCAACTTTATGGAATTATAAACATTGAAGAGGTACTTGAGTTGTGTTTAAGAGGACTTCTTGTTTTGAAGGAAAGTGTCATGGTGGTTCACTCTTCTTTTCCTTAGTTATACATAACTGATTTTTTTAAATAATTATGTTACTTCGTTCATTGATTTTTAAGGTCATGTGAACATCTTATGTTAGAGGATCAATTCATGTTAAAAAGGAGAGACATTTGCAATGTTTTCCTCTTCTCAAATGCTCTCGGTTTCTTTACTTGTCCTGTATCAGGATCTTTGTATTCTGTATTCACGCTAGTATCAAGGTTTTGCCTCAGAACCTCGATTGGTATTTTTGATGGTATTAGAACAATTAGATTGTTCACATGGTAAGATTACCTTATTTTAGGAAAATACTTAAACATGCACTACCATTGTAACTTTAAGCTTAACTTGAAACGTATTCTACGCATTTCTGTTTGAATACTTAAACAAGTATAGTTGTTTTTTGGTAAATAGGAAACCAACTTATGCTTGGTTATGTATTGTATGGTAAGTTGAACGATGGTTGGTATTTAATTATGAATATAGTCTTTAGAAAGAATAATTATAAAGGTCACTGGTGTTGGTGTATATTATAAATTGTTTCATTTGGTAATTTGCTGAAACTACAAAAACGTTTGCAATTCTAAGACAGTTTTTCTGTTCTTCAGTTTGGATTCTCTATATTAGTATGCAGTTGTTGCTGTCAATAAATCAGTAGCGTTGGATCAAGATCAGACCATTTATGTTATAACTTCAGTAAATATGATTTAAAATGCAATTTTGAATATGAGGTGTCTGAGATTAATCCAACAGTGTTGATTTCGTTAATGCAGCAACTGCATTCTTTTACAACTGCAGGGAATCTAGATTTATAAGTGCCACTGTTCGATAAAGAATAAACTGATTTCATTAGTAAACTGTACATTTCTCACCTCATTAGTTATCGATCAGATACTTATCTCGGATGATTCATTTTAATTGATGTGTAAACATTGGTGCATTTGTAGAATATTGCAAAGTTATTTCATGCAAATTAGTGTGTTTACTGGAAGTTCTTTTTTCATTTTTAAGGTAGAATTTTCGGAACAATGAACAAAAGAATGATGTGTGTGAATACGTGAAAAGATTGAAGATGCCTTATGGTCATGCTTCCAATTTTTGTTCTCTGTTTTGTTAATGCGTATAATACATAATATAGCTTCTATAGGTCATGTATCATAAGCTTTTGTCAGATTAATTAGTTGCTGAGTATATATCATGGTATGGCTGCTGTGCTTTGATGCAGGGTGTTATGTCCACAATTTTTCAAATTGGCAGAGGACTAAATGCGGTTGACTGTAGAAGGTTATAAACGTTGTGGCTCGAAGCAAGTTGTTAATGGTGCAATTAGAAGAGATCCTACTCCAGCATTGACAGACTGAATCACAACTTGGTAATTTATTTATTGGTTTTGTACATAGGTCTTTTGTGCACAAAATTGTACGTTCCTGGATGTTGATTCTATGTACATGTCTGGTTTTGATTGGTCATAAATAGGGTAAGAACTTATGCAGTAGTCTATTGCCTCAATTGTTTGAGGAATAATCCAAGGAACAAAACATGAAATACAAGGTAATTTCATGCCCTTTCACCAATATATAGTTGACTAACTAATTTAAACTTTCTTAGTATGTCACCATTAAAGTTTTCAGGGATCAAACAATTATCATTGGGGGCGTTTGTTTCGGTGACACACAAGTTATACCCATGAATAACTTACCCGGGAATAAAAATATGAAAATTCGATTCCTCGGTATTTTTTTAAAAAAGTGTTTGGCAAATAAGATGACATTCCTGGAAAAATCGGAAGTTACAAAAAAAAAAAATTTAAAAAAATCTATGTAGGATTTTATGGGAATGCACATTCTCATTTTCTCCCATGGGAATAAGGGAAGTTATGGTAAGTTACTTCATTTCCAGAAACCTTTATAACCGGGAATATTTTTTTCTCAATCTTATAACAAACATGGGTATAATCATTCCCTAGCCATGTATTTCCAAGAATATCATTTTTAAACTTCAAACAAACACCCCCATAGTGTTAGTGCTAAAGAACATTGATTATAGTGTTAGTGCTGAAGAACTGCGGTGTCAGTTTAGCCCAAGTGGCACAAAGTGTGTTTCTCTACCCTAGACAAGACCGAAGTTTGTGAACAGTTTTAATGATTAGTTGAGTTGCTTTGATTCTCTAAGCCACTAAGGTGGTGTTAGTGTAAACATTCATTTGAAATTTTAGTGTTTTTAAAGGCTATGCATATGATAAGGTTGTATAGTACAAGTAGTTTGTTATGCGTCTGCTCATACACACTCTAATTTGTCCTAGTAGATGAAATGTTTAAAATTTGTATCTACGGTAAAATAAATTAATTGGTTTTAAATACTTAACTTATATTATATTTTCATTGTTCTGGAATGCATTCAAGTGCACTATTTTTTTTTAAATAATTAAATCCATTTCCTGCGGATTTACCGGCGGAAAATAATTTCCTTTGGATTTTCCTGTGTTCTTTGTTACGTAAGTACCTGCGGATATGTTCTAGGAAAAGTACACACGGCCAGGAAAACTCCATTAACACTGGCCAAAAGTTTCCTGCGGATCTTAAAATCCTCAGGAAACAATTTCCCACGAAGTAGCAAAATTTTAACTAGAATCCGCAGGAAAATTGAGAGTTTCTAACTAATAATATGATCATTATTGTAATGTCTCAGACTAATTTGGTTGATAGTTTTTTTAAAAAAATATGGCCAAATATTCACAATTTAAAACATCACAATAATGTATAACAGTATCATGAAGTAAAACAATCATATTCGTGATTAATACCAACAAAAGCAAGCAACGACAACAGAATAAAATTAATTAGGATGGGAAAAAGGCTCTAACAACTTTATGGGTGCACTTTCACATTGAAAAGATAAACTTATCACAGGCATACAACTTTATGTTACTAATCCTCTGCATCAAGGGATCCTGCTGAATAAAAGTTTAGATGCTGTCTTAATGTTTTGCTTGAGAAATAGACTTTTTGCCTCTTCCGGCAGGTGCTTCAACAATTAGTTCCAAAATCGTCACTAAATGATCAAGGAAGACAATTGTTCAAGCCATAAAAGTTGTAGCTGTTTCAGCCAGCTGTAACAAGGGGCTACAGGCGTAAAAACTTGAAGACTTTAATGTTGTTGTTTTTCTTTTGGCATTTGGATGATCACAATGCTAGTTTTAAGTTTGTAACTAATAAGATGTGCACGAATTCGGAAGTGCTTAACCTATAAATAGGCTTAGTCTTGCTTTGGTTTGGCGCCACTTACCACCATAGAACTATTGTATTTCCATTTTCATTTTAATAAAGTTTTCTTGTTTTTATTTTGTTTACTTTAATGGTCGAGGTGGTATGCTTTTTTACACTGATATGGAAAAATGTACCCGTCGGAGTTCTCTCTTCTCTCACCTCAACGGCTTTCTCCGGTGACTGAACCTTGCTCAGATGAAGCTCTAGCTTGTGTTTTTCCACCGATTATGCCTGATTCATTCTCCTTTATGCAAGATTCCTCCTTATTCCTTCAAGATTCATCTCGTTTCACTGGTTTCAGCTCCTGCTGGGTTTAACGCGATTTGCTCCGATGAAGCTCCGATGCAGCTTAAGCTTGTGATTTTCCACCGACTCTGCCTGATTCATTCTCTATTCTGTTGATTCCCGATCTACGCCGGTGTTCTGGACTCTGATGGTGTGTCCTTGGCCGTTTACGGCTGCTCTGGATGCTTCGATGTCAAAACCCTCTGAAGTCGAGAAATCCTTTGCTCAAGTGTTATCAGATTCATGTGATATTCCACTCAACCAACTTCCTCCTAAGGTGATTATAGGAGATACGGTAAGGGTTAAGATTACGCAAGCTGAATTGGATTCTGGCATCTCTGATTGTCGCATGAATCTACATGGTCGAATTACTCTTGCTAAGGGGGATCCTCCTCTAACTTCTTTGGCTCTGAAGAACAAACTATGCAGATTGTGTCCAACCCTGAAAGAGTGGAGTGTGCTCCCTTTAGGAAGGAGATTTTTCGAATTCCAATTTGGCTCTGTTGAAGACATGAGGAAAATCTGGGCTTTGGGAGTTGTTAATCTGAAGCCTGGCATCTTGTGCTTCTACTTCTGGTCGAGAGCCTTCAAACCACACACCCAAGTTCAAACTCATGCGCAAATTTGGGTCTGGTTGATGCAGTTACCTCAGGAATATTGGAGAAAGAAGACGTTATTTGAGATTGCATCTGGTTTGGGAACCCCCTTGACCATAGATGAAGCTACTCTCTCCAGAAAGTTTGGTCTTTATGCTCGGGTTCTGGTGGATGTTGATTTATCTTCTCAGCTATTTGATTCGGTGGTAATGGAAAGTGAAGGTTTTGCTCTGCCTATATCAATTCAATATGAGTGAAAACCTCTGTTTTGTGTTCAACGTAAGATGTTGGGTCATTCTACTCAGAATTGTAAGAAGCTTCAGAAGGATTTTTCCCATAAAGATTGTTAAGAAAATGCCAATTGAAGTGCCGATAGTGCAGCAACAACTCATTGAGGTTTTGAACAACAATGTGCAGCATGATAAGAATAACATTGAGACTGATGAACTCGACCAGGAACCAGATGCTTTCGATAGGGGGTCTCTTAATTTGATTCAGGAGCACGATAGGGCTATTGATGATGAGGTTGTTACAACAATCTTGCAGGATTCAACTCACGGTCATGTTCTAGCCCTACATAACTCATTTAACTTGCTTGAAGATGATTTTGAACAACCTGCTGCAGAGGCTGGATTAGTGGTTTCTCACAAAATCACTGAGTTGCAGGATACTTTTGTGGATAATGTGGAGACTGCCACCAAGGGGGATGTTAACCTGATTCGAATAAACACTCTTGAGACTCCTAGTGAATTGAAAAAAGGAAATCTCAGAGTGTGGTTTTGGATTCAGGTGCGCATGTGATGAATGATGGTACTGAGAGGCCGGTTTTCCTCATACCTTCCTCTTCTCCCCCTCTGCAAGGTAACAAAATTGAGAGACCTTCTTTCCTCAAGGTTACTCTTGACAACACCACCTCCCATCCATCTATGTCGCAACCTGTAACTATCAGCTATGATAGTTTGACGAGTGACAAGCTCCCTCCAAACCAAAACTTGGCTTCTGCCTCCAAACCCTCTCTCCATTCTGCTACAGCCCTTGAGAGTGTGCAGATTCTCTCTAAAAAAATTTGGTGGGGGGGG
>Ga0228710_1003952_pt1 | contig 23469 bp, 15 predicted proteins | sample MedpolnodulmetaG_FD_177995 | JGI IMG/M metagenome (GOLD analysis project Ga0228710, IMG submission 177995) | Root nodule microbial communities from Medicago polymorpha collected in Santa Monica, California, United States - pink nodules | ecosystem: Host-associated > Plants > Roots > Nodule...
CACTACATACTCTGTTGAATGTTTGAAGGTGATCACAGCCATTAGAGAACGTGAAGAAGAGGAAGGAAGCAACACGGAATAAAGAGAAGTGCTGACAAGTAGGTGTGCTTTTCATTTCGAAACAGTTACGGAAGGAAGAGAAACGGTGGGTCGGTTTGTGTTAAGCAATTCTATAATTTTACATTATTATTTAAATAAATTTCAAAATCTGGAATGCGTGGAAAATGAACGTTTACAGGCGCCCGGGAAATTTCGTACGTAAACATCCGTACTAAATAGCAGTTCTGTTTTTCAAGACATAAAGCAGGAAACATTCCGATCGGAATTTAGTGAAAAACATGCATATGTAAATTTGTGGAGTTTTCTGTTGTTAGTATCTGTCTTGAATCATGAAACTTTGAAATCAATCTTAAATTGGCTAGAAAAGCTGACACAAATAAGCAAAACAACTTCTGTACAAAAAAAAAAATTATGGTACATTAGATTCAGAGGTTATTGTATAAAATAGTTTGTTTGATTATCATAACTAATACGTACGAATTTTAATATATTAGTGGTGTCAATACATCATCGAATGATAACACAAACAACTCACACTAGCTGTGTTTGTGTGTGTCTATATCATGTTGCATAACTTGCATCCATCACAAACTCAAACATTCACATACCACTACCAAACAAAGATAACATTCTTTAACAAACAAAAAAAGATAATACATTGTTTTTATTGAACGGAAGTTTCTCCAATGAGAGAAGAGAACAGAAAGATACAATGAAAAAGCACACCTTTTTGCCTCAAGAGGGATAGTGTATGATTTTTAACTCAAATTGAGATGTGAAGTTCAATTGCCATTAAATAACTTGCACGAGGGGCACTTGTTTGATGATCCAGTACTCTTCTCCACATTGGAGCAATATTCTGCACAAATTCAGTTGGCATCTTAATAACACGGAGACCTTGAAGCTTCTTTAAGTGTTGTATTCCAGTGGGTACTCTCTTGAGTTGAGGCATTTTCCAAAACTTGTTTGAATTGAGGGTTTAGGAGGGGAAGGGAGGGGAGGACTTAGTTTTCTTTTTTAAATTACGGACATTATAAAATGATTCTTAGAAAATTGAATTAACAACATGATCAATAATTATATAATACTTCAAAAACACTTAATTTGTTTTTAAAAAAACATTTTACATTGTTCGTAATTTAAAAAATAAAAATGAGCCATCCCTTCCCTTCACCTCCCAAACCCTCAATCCGAACACACCGGCAGTGCTGCTCCTTTGTCAATAATGATAGAATTTAAGTTATCCAAATCCTGAAGGCCTGGTTCTTTTAGATTTGGAAACCATTACTTTCCCCAACATAAGCATTTAGATTCTTTTAGTGATTTCATTGGATCATAGGTTAACTATGAGTTTTCCAACTTCAACTTAACAAGATTTTGAAGTTCTAAAATCCACTCTTGCAACTTCTCTAACTTAACTTTCAGTAGAAGATTTCGAAGCATTTGTGAGGATATATAAATTTCAAATAAATGAAATTGAATACACATAGAAATGATGATATGGTGCTCCGTTTCTTCAAGTGTTGCATCTCAATCACTGTGGTAGGTTGAGTGCTTATGTGCACATCCCCAATAACCTCGCAAATAGTTCCAAAGATTGTTGTTCAGTTAATGGTTGTATTTCACGCACTTCAATGAAAGACATGGTAACATCTATGTTCCTTGTTGTACTTCCATTTTTATTATCAATTGTGGCATATTCAAAAGAGATATGCTATATATAGCGAAAATAGTGCCTCACGAAAGCATGTTACAATTTTTCAATTAACCATTTGCCTTCTTATTTGCCAATAAATATCGCATAGCTCATATTCTACACACCTTAAATTGATACATGCTCTCTATTTCCGGTCCCTATTTTGCACCCACTATAGACTACACACATGCAAAAGCATCATCAAATACGATAACATACCTCTTTTGTTGCAAGTAGCTTCCCACTTCTTTAATCAATGACCCTCGATCCATCCGAAAAATATCCTTAGGAGGATCGTCTTGTTTTTGTTTGTAAAACTTCAACAACATGACTCTCAAGAAACTTCTACATTGTATGATTGAGACACTGTGATTCACACTATGACACTATCCACTTTGTATTTGTTTCCATGAGGCAGCATACCAAGTTGTCTATCCCAAAACATTTCTACACCTACTCTATCTTTGAAAAACAAAATGCATAATTTTACAAAACCATTTTTAGTATCCAAATATTTTTTCCATTGTGACAAAGAGTGGTTGACCATTTTGTTGTATCTAGTGATTGAAAAATATCATTCGTGTGTTTTCCACGAAAATATATTCATGACATTAAGCATTATTGTTTTTTGGGGTATGTCCTTTTCTTTTGAAAGTTTCGTACTGTTTCGCCATGTTGCCTTGTTTTGTTTAAAAATTTACATGGTACACCCATCTACCCTTTAATTTCATGTCCATACTTCAAACAAAATTTTGTAATGGCTCTGTTTCCCTTTGTTTGTTGTCTTATTGTCATAATTGTATCCCAAGCCAAAGCCATATTTAAATGTGATAATAACAGAGGCAACTACACAGTCAATAGCACCTACGACAACAACCTTAAAACCCTTTTATACAGTTTCTCTTCCCACACAGAAATTAACTACGGTTTCTACAATTTCTCATATGGCAAACACCCAGACAAAATAAAGGCCATTGGGTTGTGTCGTGGAGATCTTGAGCCAAATCAGTGTCGTAGAAACCTAAACAATTCCATTGCCTATCTAAGAACAAAGTGTCCAAATCAAAAAGAGGCCATTTTGTGGGGTGATGATGTCACTTTAAGGTACACATATCGTTCAATACTTGGGAGCTTGGAAACTGATCCTACACAATATTTTAGTAATTCAACTTTTACAACTGAAGTGGACAAGTACATTGAACCACTTCGTTTTGTGATGAGAAATCTAACAGACAAAGCTTGGTTTTGGTACTCATTTTTATTTGCTTCTATAGATTGAGAAAACCAAAACTAAATTTTGAAGGTATGTCTATTTTGGATTTGGTACATTTATTCGATGAGATTTGGGCAAATGAGAAGTTTTTTTTTTTACTCTGTTGAATGTGAGAAGCTATTAAGGTTCACACCCCACACACCTTGGTTTTCCCTTTTTCTTCTAAAATTGAGAAGTCATAGTTTCTCAACCATTCACCCTAACTTTTTTCTCTCTCCTTTGTTTATTTCTTTTGTTAGTCAACCAACTATTGCATTAGAAAAATGAGAGATTGCAAGGAAAAAGACAAGAGAGGATCCAATTTCAATCCGATCAAAAGCCATTCTTTTACTCAACCAAAAGCTTATTAGCTTAACTTTTTTTATAATAAAATTATGGCTCAAATACAATTTTTACGAGACTGTTTCTTTTCCACACACGCCCCATGCAGTTTGGTTTTAGAATATAAACTTCATAAAACCTTCAAAAATTTGTTGAAATATTTCGGATTTTAGAATCCGAATAGGACGTACAAGAATCTCACAAGGTGGGAAAAATAATGGTCTTTTTACGATAAATACTAGTTTATTTCAATAAAACTGAAATGATCGAAATGTCAATGTCAATGTCAATGTTGAAGAACAAAAGTGAGATACACATTGTTGAAGAACAATCAATGTCAATGTTTACAAATTTACTGGTTAAACACACATGACATCCTTGACAACCATTGTTATAATATCAGTTCCTTCCATAACATTGAAGAAGACACGGAGTTTATCTTTTCAGAATTGGTAAATAGGCTATTGTTGTCCAATTTGAGCAAGGTTACCAAAAATATAAACTGCAAGCAAGTTATCGAAATGGCATGTGTGAGGATAAACCGTAAGCAAAGTTATTGAAATGGCATGTGTGAGGATTATCTACATGGGAAGTTGGAAACTGTAAGGGTAGAATAGGAATTATAAAGGAGGCCACACTAAAACAAAAATTTTGCCTTTTTCTAATAACCGTTCAAGTGAGGGCAATTTTGCTTTTTTTTTTTTTACTTTTCTTTTGGTATAGCCTTTTTTCTTAAATACCAAATTGAAGAGTGGTGTTTATGTTGGCCAAATTGTCTTCATATTGCTCTTCTCCGTGGCATCTCAGATCATTGTCCGTTACAGTTGTTTGTGGATGAGGAAACTTGAGGTCCGCGTCCCTCTCGAATGTTGAAGTGTTGGCAAGACATGCCTGACCATAAGTAGTTTATGTGTGAAAAGTTGAAATCTTTTGATGTTGAGGGGCGGGGCGGCTATGTACTCAAGGAAAAGCTTAAATTGATAAAAGCGGCTCTGAAGGAGGGACATTTGTCTCATTCTAAAAATATTTCAGCAAAGCTTGACTCATTAAAAGCTCAGTTATTGTGGTTAGAAGGCAGAGGCGAAGATGGTTTGTTGTCTCAAGTTAAAATAGAGGAAATGCGTGGTATTACTCATGAGATTCATTCATTGTCTCGTATTAATACTAGCATTTGCTGGCAGCAGTCAATGTTACTTTGGCTTAAGGATGATGATTCTAATTCTAAGTATTTCCACACAGTTTTATCTAGTCGTCGGAGACGCAACTCTATTGTCTCTTTTGTGGAGGACGATCATATTGTGGTGGGGGTACAACCTATCCGGAACACCATTTTTTCTCATTTTAGCAACCACTTTAAGGCGCAAAATACAGTTCGGTCAGGCGTTAACAATGTTGAAATTGACTCAAAATTTGATGGATGAAGAAGATTGTTGCTAAAAATATAAATGATTTGTTTCAAATATATTTTGTGCTTCCAGAAGATTGTTGCTGAAAATGTATTTATGGACAGTAAATATATTTTTGTACGGTATGAAGGAAGATTTGATGCAAATATATTTTTAAAGGGAATATTTGATGCAAATATATTTTGCCTTGAAGGAGGAAAAAAAAGAAAGGTATCTTCAACGTGATATTTGTTCCAAATTTATGAATTATATTTCTCTATAAATATAAACCTTGTATCAAATGAAAGATGAGAGAGAGTATAAAAACAAGGGGTTAAAAACCAACAACAAAACCAGAGTTTTGCAGAGTGGCATGCATATTGCAAACAAAAATTACAAGATAATTATAACAATCGAAACTGTTTGGTTTCCATCTATATCTTCTTCTGACTCCTGTAGTATTTGTTGTCTTGCAATTCAGAGTTACAAATTTCCTGGTGGAGGCATTGAAGGTGAAGCTGCAGTTGCCATAGAAAATTCAACGAAAGCTATCATTCCAACTTTACCAAATGCCTTACCAGTTTATACAAATGATGCACCTGTCAACATCCCAGCAAGTCTAGCTATGGAAAAGGAAGAGGAGCAGGCTAAGAAGAAGCCTTTACTTTGGTGGAAATTAAACAAGAAGATCAACACTATTTATGGTGATTGGATCGATGATTAACCTCTTGTTCTTCCCAACTTGCCAAGTAGGAGACATGAGTTGCATTTTGTGCTCTTGCAAACTCCGATCATCTGGATAAGAATTCTTTACTGATAATTGTTACAGTTTTATGGTCAGAGACATGTACATTTGTCAGTTTGTGTGTGGTGTTTTGATGGATTTCAGAAACTTTTTGTGGGATTATGGGTTTGGGTTACCATTGTTCAAATTTCTGAACCAAAATTCAAGTCTTAAACGAGTTAGATTGTATATACTATTTGTTTATAGTCATACATAAAAATGTGATTATCTTATATGCGTTGTTTACATAACATAGCACATCATACATTGGCATAGTTTGGATTGTTTTTGATAAAAGATTGGCAAGTGTACCAAAAACTATCGAAGTAATAAAATAAGTTCGTATCCACGAGGACTGTGTTAATCTCAACTTAGCAATAAAGTTAATATCTAGGATGTGTGAATTTTATAAGTGCCCGAGGCAGTAGGTTTGTGTGCATAAAAAGTAAATAGCAGAAAATAAGATAGTTTTGGAAAAGATAAAGAGAGAGATGAGATTAACTCTTTCGAATCATCTATGTTCCCCTAATTGGTATACTGCACCCATTCTTATGAATGATTCTCTGGTTCCACGATAGTTAACAAAATAGTCATAATCAATCTCTTGAGTTAGAACCCTCTTCTCAAACTACAACCCCTAATTCCTTAGGTGGTCTAATATTCTTTGAAGGTTTTATGCACGTTAACCTAATATCACTAACAAACGATTATCCATTCCTAGACTAACCATGTTTATTAGAACAATTAAATTAGGTCTAAGTCGAAAGCTATGGTCAGTAGTCATCCGTTCTCACTAAATCATGTTTATATTTGATCAGGACATAAAAAACATTAAGAGCAATGGAATTAAATAAAAACTAGATTGTCATTCACAATAAATAGAGTTTCACAACAACATGGTTCAATTAAGGTTATAAAAAATCATCTCAGACCTAATCTCTATAAATTAACATGACATATACAAGGATAAGCAATATAGATAAAAGAAATTACACAATATTGATCATGAAAATTCCTTCAATTTGATATGCTATTCTCCTTTGTGCATGCGTTGTTGGCTCTTCTCCTTGTCTCGGAATGCGCGACACCCCTTTCTTTCCAAAACGTGATCCACTTGTGCCAAAACGTGAATGAATTTTGTGAATTGCAGCTTGTCCTTTTATATCACACAAGTGACCTAGTTGCTTGTTCTCTTGAGTCAACATCATGATGATTTGGTCAAAGCCCAATTAGTTTTCTTAGTGCTAGCGACACCTCCATGTATTATGTGTATCAACTAAAAAATATATGCCCCTATGGTATGCTTCTTGGACTCACTTTTCCTCTTTTGTTTAATTCACAACACAAAAAGTAAACACTTCCAAATTAGGGTATCTAAAATCGTGTCACGAAATAGCCATCGTGACACGTTTTAGCTAATGTCGAATAAACCTCATCCTGTGTTCTAAATCGTGACACGTTTTCAACAACCGTGACACGGTTTTGCTTTCTTCAAAATCTTCTATTTTTCTTGCTTTCTTTGCTGTTTAAGCTTGCTTGTGAACTCAAAATATCATGAAAAGACTCTAAAAATATGAAATGACGGACTGTCATCAGTTTTCTTCTTGTGGAGGTGTCCTTAGGGGGTGTTGCATATTTCTTATTTGTTTATGCTCCCTAAGGTGGCGTTGCATGCAATGTCGTTAGAGTCTTTAAAATAATTATCTAGTATTCCTATTCCCAAACTAAGGGTTGATTGTTGCCCCTCTCATGCATTCATTGTGAATAATATTTTGTATAATATGGTTTTGAACTCTCTTTATCAAACTTATGACAGTGATAGTCTTAGCTATAATATGGTTTTTTTTATTTTAAACTTTTTTTAACAAAAACTATAATATGGTTTTATTAAGTGATATATTTGTATTATTTATCTTTAGTACAGCCAAAACAATAATTCTCAAATATTCAAACTTTGGGCTTAAAATCAAAATGTCACTATAACATGTATAGACTATACAGAATAGTGTATTTAAGGAAATCGGATGGAAACTCAAGAAATTGATTGCTAACTCACTATGTATATGGTTACTATGAAATGAGATATTTAAACTAACAGAGGATGTCTATTATCTATATTATTAATAACCAGACAGCTAACTCACTAATCACTATGTATACCTGCACAAGGACATCAAAGGGCAATTTGGGTATTGAACACATTTACTACATTAGCATACCTGCACAACTCAACCATGAGGATCAAAGTATTAATTTTGAAACCATATTTGAAAACTCCTTCTTACTTAATATGACAGAGGAGGTCAATACATAATATGTATAGGAAGAGCATTAATAATGTCAGGCCTTATTTATCAAAGGGCAATTTGGGTATTGTACACATTTATTACATTAGCATACCTGCACAACTCAAGTATGAGGATCAAAGTACTAATTTTGAAACCATATTTGTAAACTCCTTCTTACTTAGTCTAGCCTTCACCTTTTCTATCAATACTCATAAGCAGCCATTGGAAGATATACCATCATGTAAATGAAGGAAGCTTTCATGATTTCACCTTCTGGTCCTGGTGAACCAACTTTCTCAAACCCATTGCTGATAAAAACTAAATAAAATAGAATCCCTTACATAGAAATGAAATGAAATCAAGGAAAATCATCAAAATGATTTCCTTGCAGTATTATGCACTAACTGGTATCATAAAATAAGCCCTTGACTACTTATTTTTCCAAGCACCTAATTTTCCTGAATGGCATCCTCTAATATGCTGCTCATTGCTCATTGCTTCAGGTAAACTCACAGGCAAGTCCATAACATGCATGTCATCGGCATCAGGTTCAGCCGGCTTCCAAATCTCAACAAGAGGTGCTAGCACATGGACTACGTAACGCATGTCGGGACGCTTATTAGGCTCCTTTTCACAGCAGTGTCTTGCCAATTCTGCAATAGTCCTGAAACTCTCCAAGCCTTCCTCGTCGATGTCCATTGCTGGATCAATGACATTTTCAAATGACTGTTTGATGAACCATTCAACAAGGTTGATGACATTGTCTTGTTGGCTGTCATAGAGTGCTCTTTTTCCAGTTATCATCCCCATAAGAATCACACCATAGCTGTATATGTCTACCTTTGTGGTGGCTCGGCCGGTGGCTGTGACATATCATACCATTGTCAATAGTTAGGGAAATGAACAAGAAAGGAGAAGATTTACCAATATGATAAGATGTCAGTTGCTACACATAAATAAAGGGCATGTCATGAACAATATGAATCATGTTTACAAGATGTCAATTGATACTCAACCTTTTTCCTATTAGTCTTCTTCCGTTACTTACAACATGTATAACCGTTAACTATTCTTAAAGTCCACTCACCTAAGTTAAATCAATTTGTTCAATACATTTCAATGTATAGACATGCCATATAATTCGTTTTCTATATCTATCGGCAAGTTGTTTCCCAAATCCTTCAAATCAACATCTGTTTACCCAACCATGCTGAATTGTTTTCCTTTTGAATCTATGTTTGATAGGTTAAAGATTGACCCTTTTCTAAACTTCTTTAGATACAATTACAGGCATCAATTTATGATAGCAGTAAAGAAAATACCAAACCTTCAGATCTAATGCATGACCCTTTACCCCAAAAAACCAGCATCTTTGTTTTTCGTATGTGTGTGAATTAGGCCTTACATTGATTTTACAAGCAAATTTTGAGTTTCTGCAAAAGAACTTTTATAGTGTTTTAAACATGTCCGCAAATAAACCGTTCAAAAGTATACATTAAGAAAATATACATGTTGAATTAACATGGACTGACTCGGCCTTTGCGATTTCCATATGATTGCTTTGATTTTTATACACTAAAAATCATTTCAGACAACAGAGCTGGAGAAAACATGTCCTCTTATAATACTATACACAAATTGCTCAAACACAATAACAATTACATTGTACTACTACTAACATTATCCGTACCTCTTTTCAGACACAATTGGGGTGCATTATGCTCATAGACTTGAAGAACAAGTATATGTGGAGGGCAGGCCTACACAAATTTTTAGTCTTATTTCACTTTTCCAATTTGAATTTGATGTCTAATCTTGCATTTCTATGATCCAATCATCTATTTCTTTTCACTTAAATTAATACCACATTTTTTTGTCATTCTCTTTATTATCTTAATGTCTAAATTATAGATGTGCTAAATAGTACCAAAATCTCTGTAATCTAACACACTACTTAAATAACTCATTCACAATCTCTCAATCTAGTTATAATTAAAATGTGATTACCTGCATACTCTGGTGCAATGTATCCAAAAGTCCCTGCAAGCTTAGTATGGATTGAAGCTTTTCCTTCTGGAACAAGCCGAACTAATCCAAAGTTGGCTACTTTAGCACACATATTATCTCCAAGCAAGATATTTGATGGCTTAAGATCCCTGTGGATGAAACTTTGTTGTGCAAAACCATGAAGATATTCAACGCCTCTTGCAACATCCAATGCAATGGAAAGCCTTGTCTTCCATTCGAGTGCTTTCAATCCGTCATCTTTCTGGTCAAAGAGATGTTGACTAAGAGTGCCTTGAGGCAGGTATTCAAAGACAAGAAGTTTCTCACTGTCCTCCAAGCAATAGCCGCGAAGCGCAACCAAATGCTTGTGTCTAAGCTTAGAAAGAACCTCCATTTCGGACTTGAACTCCTTCAACCATTTCTCGCCAACCATTTCCACTACCATCCTTTTTACAGCAATTGGTGTTCCATCATCCAATTCTCCTTTGTATACAATGCCAAAACCTCCTTTCCCCAATATGTTGCTTTCACTAAAATTGTTGGTAGCTTGCCTCAAAACTTGAATTGAAATGGCCATATTAGTAGCAGCTTCGACATTATTTTGAACACTACTCGATGGAACATTTTCATCTCTATAATGAAGAGGATGTGAAACTGATTCATTGGGAGTGTGAACATCCGCTTGAGCTTGACCACCAGTACAACACAAACGGAATGCTAAAACCCATGCAGCTACCATTAAGCAGGCGACCCCAAAAACAATGCCAGAAATGCCAAAAATTCTTGCAACCGGAAATTTGTTCTTCTGAGGTGGTGGAGGTGAATGTGTGCTTCTGGTTATAAGTGGGTCATCACTATAAGATAACAAAGAAAGGAATAATTAAAATGATCATGTACATGACTACAAATTATTATTAATTAAAGTAACACAAATAACCATTTTGAAATCTTTCACATAAGATTATAGTGGTGTAAATTGTGCATACCTTTTTTGATTCATGGTATAAGCTGGTAGTGAAGGTTTTTGAGACTTTTCTTGAGCTGCAACAAAATCAAAATGGATGAGAAGATTTAACATGTTGTGTTACTGTAAATTAGTATGTTGAAGACTACTAGATGGACTTTGTTTGTGTCTAATAATTAACTAACCTGAATGTGAAATGTCTTGAGTTGAAAGAAAAAACCCTTTTGCTCCACAAACCAAGCTAGCTATTTGAAGAGTTAGCAGAAAACAGAATAACCTCCCCTTCATTTTTGAATCTGCAAATCACAAACTGGCCGAGATATTTTCTAACAATACATAATATACAAGTTTTCAAATTACTAATGTTGGCATGAGAGAAGTTCCTCCTTCCTTTACATTTTTTGCTCATATTATTAGCAAAGCCACATCATTTGGCCCGCATTTTCATTAAATTCCCCACACCCATATTCCCTTTTGATGGTTAGCCAACTGAATATCATAGTCCAAGGAGTCAACTAGTTTTAATGTCATATCATATTCCCTTTTGATTAAATTTACAATTACCTTATTTAATTGTATCTCTCATATGATACACCATTTTGCCCCCTTCCATTGCTCAATTATGTTTTTATTGTACTTCGGGCTTTTTTCAATTAATTAGACTCACATACTTCATTTTGTTTTGCTCTCTAATTTATTATTCATTAGGTTTGAGATAACACGTTTTCTATTAATGCTAATGCTGTTTTTTTGAGAACCAAATGACAATACATATCAATCAAATAGTAAATGAGATCATTTTGTATTTTATTTAGTAAATGATTCCCTCACTTTGACTTTAATCTAATCCCATAATCATTTTCTTTAGAAACTTCAACTGCTTCATTAATTTCAGCTGAAACATCACTCCAGGAAGGATGATACACATCATTCTCGTTCACATAATTTGTTTATGCATTCATGCTCCATTTAGTGGGGTCCACAACACATTGTTCGAGTTTATTCACAAGAGGACGAGCACCATAACCTTACCATCTTTGAGAAACAAAAGGTCCAAATTCGGGTTCAACAAGCCACGCGTTCTCAAAGCAAAAGCGACGTATACCACAACTAGAAGCAGGTTGTGGAGTACAATCTAACCAAAGAGGGTAGTGATGATCGGAGGATGTGGTAGTAAGACATTCAAGTTTTGCATTCTGAAATTTGTCGAACCAACTATCATTTGACATAGCTGTATCTAATTTTTCCTCCACAGCTCGATCCGTTCCAAGGCTTTTGAACCAAGTGAAAGGGTAACCATCCATGTAAATATCTGCAAGTCCAGCATCCAAGACAGCTTGCCGGAAACCTTGAATAAGCCAAGGTTGACGATCAGACCTTCCTTTCTTTTCATCAGCTGATAATATATCATTAAAATCTCCAATAATACACCAAAGAAGTTGGGAAAGGTCGATAGTTGACGAATTAAATTCCAAGATGCTCTTCTCCTTCCTCCTTTTGGCATCCCATAGAATCCAGTTAGCCTCCATCTGCCCCTCAAAGAATCATTAACCTCCATATCAATATGATTTTGGGAGAAATTTGTGATAGCACAATTAAAGTTCTTATTCCATAAACATGCCAAACCACCTCCTCTACCGATACGGTCAACAGAAAAACAGTAATCAAAAGCCAACATATATTTCAAATCTTGAATTTTATTAGACGTTGTCATTGTTTCAAAAAGGATTATTGCATCCGGTTTATAGGTCCGGACTAGATACTTTAAATTGGGAACCGTGCTCGGACTTCCTAAACCCCGACAATTCCAACTGATAACGCTCATTATTAGACACCAACCTGTGTCCTGTGTTGCACCTGAACTGATGTAAACTAGGCTGGAATTAAACCGACAGGAACACTTTGCAAACATGCAAACCGTACCCTTGAAAACCAAAGCATAAAAAAATCATGGAAAGCCTCTTATGCTAATTGCAATCAAAACAATGAAGGGGAATACGTGACACATGATACTAGCAATCAAAAGCAAAAGTGGGAAGACAAACAAAAAGCAAGCGGTGCAAATACAAACACAGCACACATGAGGGAATCAATGAATTTTCACAAAGGGATGGTGCTATGAAATCAGACACAAGGAGAAACAAACAATCAAAGCGATGGGAAACAAGCACAAACAATCAAGATTGAGAAAGCCTCAAACTGATCGACACCAGACTCGCACAAAGGGGCGGCGGAAAACCCTAGGAGAGAAAATCGTATATTGCTTAAAGATACTTACTCAATAGTTATTACTATATATTTTTATTTTCGCTAAATGTCATCAGAAGAAACAAGAGCTTCAAAGCAGCAGAAAACCAGCTCCTTGGCCAACAATAAATATTCAATAGGTATGGTAAATTCTTATTAAAGTTGTAAGTTGTATCAGATTTTTTGGAGGGGAATTTATTCTTGTATATCTGAATAGAGGTTTCACGCATGAAATTGTGCATTAGAATGTTTAGATGATTTCATGATCAGAAATTTCATAGCATAATAATGATTATAATGTTATGGAGAAGTTTAATTAGCTTTGTACAATTTTCCTACCATTTTTTAAAGACAACTAAACCTTTTGTTTTCTTCATTAAAATGACAGATATTTTACTGGTTTGTACATATACAATACGGACAAATTAAAAGATGTCTACACTCAATATAGAGCATAAGCCAAGTCAACAAATTAAATACGTATTAAGAAGTCATTTAATGGTTCTCAGTTACAGTTAGAATAAATGTAGATTTCTATGTTGTTGAGCATACATGCATTTTCCATATTAGTGGTCCCATATAAGTGAGAATTTCTAAATGTGTATACTATGTAATGTTGTAGACTTGAAGTGAGGTGGCCTTTTTTCGGTACAATACAAATAATATTTTATTTAGTAGTAAAACTCATATCTACCAGAGTTTGCATCTTACCACATCTTCAAAATTTTACTAAATTTTCATTGAATTTTTCATTTTTAAAATACTCATATCCCACATTCATAATAGGTGCATTCCCACCTCAAACACCTTCAAGCATCTCTTGTGAAAATATTTATTTAAGATATAATTGAATGATTACTCTTGGTTGGTTATTGAAAAATTGTACCATTATACATCCAAAAAATAAAAAAAAAAGTTTCATTTGTGCTCATAATCCCCAAATGGCACTTGAATAGCTTAACATGGAAAACAACCATATCATTTGTGCTCACAGCTTGGTGGATTTGATCCTATTTTACTAACTCCTCTGTCATTTTCTTCCTCCATTGTCTTTGACATAACTTCTATTCCCATTGCGCCCTTTAACTGAAACAAAAACATAAACGTAATGAAACAATATACTCTTTCTGTCACTATAAGATAACAAAGAAAGAATAAACTCATGTACATAAATTATAAATCACTACCTTCACAGTTCACATGCATTGTCACTTAATTAGAAACCATACGCCAACTCCAATGGAAACTATGCCACAAAGAGATAAATCATCTACTAGAGTGACCCAGGGTCCATACAATCTAATTAAAACGATAGTTCCCACTCCAATGGCAGCAAGAAAAAATGTTCCAAGCACACCCCTATGACCAGAAGGCGGTGGTGATGGTAAGGAAGTCGGGGGTAGTAAAGCCGGAGGTGGTGGAGATTCATATGTGATGTTTATCAAGGCTGGGTTCATTGGTAATGGTGGGCTGATTATTGTTTCATCTGATGGAGCTACTGGTTCTGGTGATGGAGATTCAAATGTAATGTTTATAAAGGGGTTCATTGGTAATGGTGATGGTGAAGGTCGTGGTGGTGAAGCAGGTGAAGGTGTTGGTGGCAGGGAGTGGTGAGTGATGTTGGGTGGTGAAGATCCACCATCAACAACCAGAGCTAAGATGACAAAGAAGAACAAGGTTTTCATCTGGTGGTCGGCAAATAGTATAGGAGAAGCCGGATAGGGAGGGAGGGAGATGTGAGGCTTTCAAATTCTCTTTAACTCACTCTTAAGTTTTGTGATTCTATCCCATTTCCTTCCCCCTTTATCCCTTATATATGGGCTCTGAGTTGTCTTCATAGTAAAAAACACAAGTGTACAGTAACATTTTAAATGGGTAGTTCAAAAGCAATATTATAAATCCGTGTAGAATTTTAACTATATTGTTATGGCAAGTTATCTGCTTAATTAAATGATATAAATACTTTCATATCTTATAGTATAACATGACAACGACTTGTACCAAACAAAAGAAACATGATAATGACCGATTACTTTTACCTTAAAGAAAATCTATTTTAACCCTTGATTTTTGCCCAAAATCAATAGAGTGAAAAAGAAATATTACAATGTGATCACATGAGTTTCCATTAACAATGAAAGTTGCTACATTACTCATCTCCGACTCATTACTTGGCCAGCAAATAGTACATGTTACAATTACCTTAAATGAAACAGTTGAAATAAGATATTTATATGAATTGAAACAGTTAACTTAATTAGTACTAGCACAATTTTTTTTTTTGGAGCAAATACTAGTAGTATATTAATATATTTAGTTGAACTAATACGTTAAATGAAAATGGTATTATATAAAAATTAATAAATATTGTCTTTATGTTCTTTTGTCTTTATATTTTTATATGACAAAAAATATTTAAAAAGAAAAGAAAGTAAAATATTATCATTTATAGTGAGACAATCCCTCTCAAAAAAACATCTATAATGAGAATTTTTTTTCCTTTTCGAAATAACCTATAATGAGATATAAAGTGACTAATATAAGTATTAATAAAATGAAGTTCAATGTTACAAAAATTGTGTGGTCCCCATGGTATTGTTGCTGTTCTTGTTTTTCTTTTGTTTTGCTTGTCTTTATGTGTTATTGACGATGATGTAGACTTTATCTGATCAAAAGTTTGGAATTAAAAATTTCACTTCCAACAAGGACCACGAAAACATTCATACTTGAAGGCATAACGCAGTTTGGTGTGCACTACAACATACGTCAGATGATTATTATTATTCTTTTTTTAGAAAACGGAATTATGGATTTTGATTTTTTGGTTTAGACTATTAGTGGTTTTAGTAATTAATAGTTAAAATAAAATAATGATGTGGAAATTAAGTGTGGACATTTGTAAAATTTTGGTTGACAAATCACAATCCACGTCAACATTGACTAATAATTATCAAACAAAATAACCCAATTGAAAATAAATATATTGGTTTAGTTTAAGAACCTGATAAATTTTTTTTATTCAAGTACTTATTTATCCTTGTGGAATAATCAATTTTTGTCTTTGGAGGCCAGATGATAGTACTGAAATATGTCATGTCTTCGCTTCCGGTTTACTTTCTTTCTTGTGGGTGGGGTAGTGAGGATAATAGGAAAATAACTTCGATAAAATGGGACTCTATTTGTGTTCCAAAGGATGAGGGAGGTTTGGGGGTCCGGAGGTTAGGAGCTTTTAATTTATCATTGTTGGAAAAATGATTTGGAGGATGTTGATAGATAAGGAGGGCTTATGGTTAAGAGTATAATTGTCATTGTACTATTGTTTTTCACTTGCAATTTAATATTATAAAATAGTTATTGGTGGGACCTGTATAGACCATTTGTTAGAGGGTTGAAATGGTTGGGTACCTATTAAGTATTATTATTAAAAATGTATAAAAAAACAATGTGATTATGTGGGACCCGTTTAAAACCTCTTAATCGAGAATCTCTATTGTGGATGCTCTAAAATACCCAAACAACTAAAGTTGATATTTTTTCTGTTAACTTTTTTTTTTCATTCTCAATTTCTCCTATAGTCAATCTGGAAATTAAGAACAATACATTGTTAATTCATTAACAAACTCATTAAATATATTATTTTTTAACATCTCAAGAGACATTTTCTCTTCAATAATATATCAAATGATTTTAGATTTACATTTTTTTTAGGGAAGATTTACATAAAAATTTATTTAAATTATTTATATCATATAAACTTAGAATGTAATTGTCAAATTTAAAAAATAAAGATCTAGTAAAATGATATTAAACGAGGTAATATTCTATTGATTAATAATATTCTCTCTTTTTTGGTTACGTTTCATTTTCATCACCTGCTTCAAAAAAACCACTACCATCATCATACATTGTTACCGTAAGAACCAAATTTCTTTTTCAATCCTTTTTATTTATTTTTTAATGGTAATTGTTTATTTTAATGAGTTTGTCAAGAAACAACCTGTCTGCATTTTTGAAACCATGTGATTAGGTGGTTAAACATCTAATTTCGTATTACTTGATGATTGACCTAGAAATTTATTAAACAAAGCTTCTTTATGTGGTGTGAATGCTACTGTTGAAGAATATAATGGATTTTAATGGTGTTGGTGAGAAAGTACATGTCTATTTGTCAATCTTCACAATCTCCACTGTTAGTATAATGTTTTCCTCTGTTTATTGTGCATTTGGATGCCTTATTCGGAAAATCAAAAGGAAAGATACAATCAAAATAGGCAGGGGAGAGGAGCATAGCCAACACCTCTACCCTCAAATTCAAACCTAAAAAATCTCACTATAATACAACCTTCTAAACAAGCATCCTGATGAAAGAATGTTACTGTCAGCACAAAAAAGTACTAACATACCACTAACAGCAATTGGTGTAGCAGACTTGTAAAAAACAGTACTACTCAAACTTTATTTCCAAGACATTATCTTGATTTCATTAACCACCTCTTTGGTATCTCTACTCCCTTTCTCGAAAATAATCCCATTCCCCGTGTTCCAAAGAAACCAAAGAGTTGTATGCCCAATCAACCAATTCCATCAATCTATAAATTAACTGTACTTTGGACATGGTTAATAGGTAAATATAGAAAAACAGTTAAGCCTGAAAAACTGGAGACAGAGTGTGCCAAATCTTTATAGCGTCGTCCACATTAGATACAAATTTTGCAAACCAATCAGCACATTCATTAGCTTCTCTGAACCGAGCTAGCTGCATATGTTTATGGAGTGAAATTGTTGAAAAGTATCATCAATTATATCCAAGCCAGCTCCAAGCTCTTAAAAATAGAAATTGGAGCAGTCAACTAAATTAGTTGACTGCCACGGCTAGTTTTGCGAGAATTTCAAAAATAGCTAACATTATTTTCGACATAGTAGGCCGCCAACTGACATTCTAGTAGATGGAGTTTGTTCCTTTGTATCAATTCGATCAAAACATGACAAGTTATAATGGGACTGACAGTAGCCATAAGATGATGATGGTGATGAAGATGAAATGAAGGAACATACACATGAAGAATATGAGAATCAATCAAGTACTTAAAAACATGCAATGGAACACATATGAAGTCTCTCAATATCAATCCTCAACTGAATGAAATAACCACATGTTTATTTCTAGTCTAAATGAAGTTAATTTTTCTCAAAATAAATAAAATATGTGCACATAACAAAATGAGGAAAATTCAAACTGAATAAGAGTTTCATCAAAATAACAAAGGTTTAATAAAAAATTACATCGTGGAACCAAGTCCCATCCGTACTACATGATCCTTAAAATTCTTTGGTGGTATGCCTTTAGTCAAAGGATCAGCAATCATCAACTCTGTGCTAACGTCTTCAATGACCACTTTATTTTCCTTAACACGTTCTCTTACAACTAAGTATTTAATGTCTATGTGTTTACTTCGACTTCCACTTTTGTTGTTCTTAGCCATAAAAACTGCAACAGAGTTGTCACAATATATCTTTAATGGTCTCAAAATGGAGTCGACAACTTTAAGACCAGATATGAAATTCTTCAACCACACACCATGCGAGGTAGCCTCAAAACAAGAAACAAACTCAGCTTCCATAGTGGAAGTAACAGTCAAGGTCTCTTTGCACTTCTCCAAGATACAGCTCCACTGGCTAGCATAAAAACATAACCCCATGTTGATTTTCGAGTATCAATGCAACCAACGAAGCCTGAGTCAGAGTAGCCAATTACTTCCAAGTTATCTGTTCGTTTGTACATGAGCATGAAATTCTTTGTTCCTTGAAGATATCTTATCACCTTCTTTGCAGCTCTCCAGTGGTCAACACCTGGCCACTCCCCGCCCTCGTCAGCCATGTGTATTACACACCACATGTTTAACATTAGGTGTTTAGCAATTTTGTGTAATAAGCTTCAATTTTATTGTAAATGTACTATAAAAGTATTTATATATTAATAAAGTGAGAATTTATATCATGTTTGTCTCTTTACTTTTTATTTACTTTTTTTGTCATTCTCCATTATGTAATTCTTAATAATATACGTCACCGTGCATCTTACGGTCCCTTCACTCGACACATCTGCGATGCTCAAATCCCCTGTGGGCTGGAGAAACCACTTCAGATGGACTCCTACGATGGGACAACGAATCCAAACGAGTACATTGAAAACATCAAGGCCATCCTCACCTACAGATCAATGCGAGGAGCCGTGAAATGTAAGCTCTTCATTACTACGCTCCGACGAGGAGCCATGACATGGTTCAAAAACCTACAGAGGATATTTATTGACTCATGGGACGATTTGTGCCATGAGTTCACTGCTCATTTCACTGCTTCGAGGACCCAACCCAAAACTGTGGTGTCCCTCGAAGAAATAGTACAAGCGAAGAGTGAACCTCTCAGAGACTACATTGAGAGGTTCAATAAAGAAGTTGTGCAAGTACGAGGTGTCGACGAGTAAATGAAAAGGTACCTCATTGCAAAAGATCTGCGTGTAGGCACAGACGTGAAAAAGGTTGTCCAGCTCGATCGCTCAAGGACTCTGAGCGAGTTCCTAGCGATCGCCAAGACGTACATCCGATACGAGGAGCTATACGCGGACAATCTCAACAAATCCAGGAAGAAAGAGTCTGCTGCTGAATCTTCAAAAAGCCCTTCTAAGAAAAGAGGAAGGAAGGCAAATCTGTCCGTGAAGGCAAAGGACCAGTCGGTCGCTTCACGGTATACACACCATTGGCCATGTCCAGCCATTTAGGGAAAAAATCCAAGCTGAGTTTGCAACTTCCCATGTGAAAGAAGCTGGGATCAAACCCTTGGTCATGTCTTATTTTTGGTCAATGGGGGTTAAAATTGGTATTTTTTATGGTTTATAGGGTATGAGTATAATTGTTGGGGTATATGGTAAAATTACCTTTAGTAGAACAAATGGGGCCCAACTTATCTATCTTATCATTTATTAGACCAAAATTAAAACAAAGTGAAAACAGGACAAAATTTGGCAGGGTACAATAATCAGAGTGACAAAATGTCTTAATCTTTTGTGGTCATCCTCAAGTTGGGTACAACAAAGCTAGCCTACAATATTGACAATTCAAAAGTATATAACGAAACCAAACAAATAGTAACAACATTACTTGCAATCATGTGATGGAATGAAGACTTTGAGGCAGTTCCATTTCTCTATTTTTCGTTTTTCTTGCTTCTTTAATCTCATCATAAAAGTAAGACACAAAGCCCCAAAGTGAAAGCACCAAAGCAACCCCTTTCTCTGCTTGAAATTTCTCTTTGTAGACAATAACAGCTAAGATTTCAGTTATGGGAAGAAATGCAGCAATTATAATGCCAGATAGCAATGAAGAGGCACAAAAGATAACTCCAATCGCTCCTAAGAAGAAAAATTGCCACATTATAGCACTCCACACTAGCACAACATAGTACTTTGTTTCCCCAAGCTTGAAATCCCTTGCTTCCCTTGGAATCACCTACGAAATCGTACTCATTTATCACTAATGTAAAACATAAGGTTTTGTTATATTAAATATCTCTATAATCATATATGTATAGTAAGTTGTTGTGGTTTAAAACTTTTTTATATAAAAAAAATCATATTAATTTACTATTTTTAACAAATATTTTTCATTTTGATAAATAAACACAATGTAAAACATGGAAGTCGGCACAAAACTATGAGATGAGTTTGTATTTTATGCGGTAAGAAAAAGTGCAGTGAGGAAATTAATAAATCAAATGTAATAAAGAATTAAAACCAAATGTAATAATTATTCTTAGAATTCACAAAAAGTCATCAATAATTCAATATCAATGGGACATACCACGAGTTTTGAGAAACAAAAAGAGAGCAATATTTGCTCAAAAAAAAAAAAAAGAGAGCAATATTCGGGGGGAAAAGAAGAGAGCACCTTATTCTAATTCTATATTTTTTTTGCACCACAATATTCTAATTCTATTATTAAAAACAAAAGTATTTGTTATTCTTAGATTCTATAATAATGAGAATAACACACATTCTAAAGACATACTTAATAGGAAAAAAACACGTGTACATTTGATTGGTTACTAATTTGTTTGGTTACTAACGTGTTAATTTGAAAAATAAATATAATTTTTGGTTAAAAGTTTAAAGTTTAAATAAAAAAGAAAAAAAACATGGTTAAAAGTTAAAATTAACAAGAGTGAGACAAAGAAGATAAAATTGTGAGTGTACAGAGTATGGTTAAAAGTTAAAACAATAGAATGAGAAAAAGAAGATAGATCACCTTAAAATCATTGTCTATGATCATCCCAGCAACGCAAAACAAAGTAGCAAAGAAGCACATAACAAGCTGAATCTCCATAACAAGAGAATAAGTAATAACTTGTTTACTCTTTTTATAAACCAACTCCAACAACGGTAAAACAAATCCATACAAAGCAGCAGAAGCCAATATCATAACAAAACCAATCACATAATCCTTAGTAGACTCACCAACAAGTCTATCTCCACCATCAGAATTCAGTGCCAAAACAACACTTCCAAGGGTCAACAAAAAAATAGAGTTAACAGAATACGCCGTGAACTTATGCTTCACAAGAAAAAACGCGAAAACCGCGGTGAAAGCTAAGTGTGATGATTGAATTAATGAAGAAGTTGACACCGGCAGGCGCTTTATGCCACAGGCGTAGAGATAGTCGTCTAAACCGGTGAGAACTCCAATGACTGCCGAGGCGATAAACAAAGGTGGTTTCATTGAGACAAAGTTGATGTTATTGTTGTTGCCGTTAGGGTTATGGTAACGGTAACGGTTGTGGATGTGAGAAATGGTTAAGGGAATGAGAATTATTGGGAAGGCAGATGTTTCAAGGAAGCTTGAGAGCCATACACGTTTGCCGCCATGGATGAAGTATAAACGCATTACTAGGGGTCCACCACATGTTCCTATAGCTAAGAGGATTGAGTTTAGTATTAGAAGGAGTTTCTTCATGCTTCTTGTTTTGCTTTCTTCTTCTTCGTTAATTATTCTTTCCACCATGGCTGGTTAATTATTTGCTAGAGTAGAGGTTATTGTTTATTCTTTTTTCTTTTATATGTGTGTCTTAACTCTTAACATGTAAACAAGTATGGATGCGAAGTGTTGACTAGTCAAAAGATGGAAGATATTTTTTTAAGGTAAATGTTAAGAGTTTCATTTGATGAGATAAAGTCTAAATAAATCTATAAATGGGGTGATCGTTAGGGGTGGGTAAAAAAACCAAAAAACCAAATTGAATTGAAAAAAAAAAAACTGAATTATTACTAACAGTTCTGAAACTGAATTGAAATAATTCAGTTTGGTTTAAAACAGTTCAGTTCGATTCGAAACAGTTTGGTTCAGTTCGGTAACTAAAATTTGATTTCGTTTGTTTTTTTTTCTTCATATTTTTTTCAAAGGTATCAATAATAACATTTCAGTTCGGTTTAGAACAGTTCAGTTCAGTTCGAAATACAAACAGTTCAGTTCAATTATTTTAAATTTAGTTAACAGTTCAGTTTGGTTCGATTTAGTTTTCATCCGAAACTAAACCATACCCACCATAGTGATTGTCACTCTAAAAGACAATTCTTTAATTTTTGAATGAGACTTAACTTAAATTTGAGGTATTCTTCCCTGGTCACAAAACCAAATCAATAATCTTTGGACACACACATAAAAAGATTCTCCTCAAAATATTCAATCATCTTTTTAATCAATTTCCTCTTTATTATCAAAAATATACTTCTTTATGTGTGTGTGACCAAACACTATTTCTTTACCTTAAATTTTATGATGATATCAAGTTTATCAACAATATTTTAGAACATCTATTCGATCATCACTACTATCTAGTCACTACGATCACATTTCAAATATTCAATTCTAAACGTAAGAGAAGGTGCAAAACGACCCACATAACTTTGGTACCCATTAAATTGATATGGTGATGTTATCGAAATGTCAAACTTTTTTTTTTTTGTATAACTACAAGTCTACAAGTGTTTTGGAGTAATAATTTTTTAGAGACAATACAGGAGCTCATCAAATGGCTCGTCTCGCCTCAAAAAAAAAAAAGAAAATCTAAATATATTAATTAAATTTGCGTGAAATTCTTAGTATGAATCTTAGTGAGATTTGTTTATACTATTGAGTTAAATTTGATTTGGACATTGAAAGAAATCAAAACGTTGGAGCCCGATGAAAAAGCTCGTCATCTCGCGAGAAGGCTATTAATTTAGATTCGGTTTTGTTTGTTTAGTTTATATTTTAAAATTTATGTCTTTAATCTTAGTCTTTCACAATTTCATATTAATATTTAGTATAAATTATGTTGTTGCACTTTTTTTTTAACAAATGTGTACTTGAATCGGTGAACGTTAGTTTTTTTTTTTTTTTTATTTATTATGTCT
>Ga0228710_1003953_pt1 | contig 23464 bp, 14 predicted proteins | sample MedpolnodulmetaG_FD_177995 | JGI IMG/M metagenome (GOLD analysis project Ga0228710, IMG submission 177995) | Root nodule microbial communities from Medicago polymorpha collected in Santa Monica, California, United States - pink nodules | ecosystem: Host-associated > Plants > Roots > Nodule...
ATATTCACAAAAAGCACAACTGAGATATTGGATCAATTTTATACTATACACTGTGTTATTGCTCAAGGATAAGAGCAGCTTCCTGGAAAGCATTTCCAAATTACTTTTTCCACACTATATAATACATCACATACAACAACTCAAACTCAAACCAACACATTAAAAATATTCTTTAACCTCAATTTCATCTCTCTATTTTGAGCTACAAACATAACAAGGTAGATTCTTACTCTCCATTTTCAATGGATCCATCAAAAACACCTGCATATGCAAACTTCAGTTGTGAACTGAGAATAATACAAGCACGAAACGTTGAATTCATCAAGTTGGCGAAAAACATGTTTGCAAGGCTGTATCTTCCAACAGGAAACAACAAAAGTATTCAACTAAACAGCAAAAAAGTTTCTACCAAATCAGTACCCTTTTGGGACGAGTCATTTAATCTAGATTGTTCTTGCCCACAAGAATTCTTGGAAAACCTTAATCAACAAAGCCTAGTGTTGGAGCTAAGGGAAAGGAAGATATGGGGGTCACAACTTATTGGAAAAGGTGAGATTCCATGGAAAGTGATTCTTGAATCACAAAACATGGAGTTAAAAAAATGGTTGAAGATATATTTAGTGAGTGGAAGTGATTGCAAAGAGGAAATGTTCTCAACACCAGAAGTAGAAGTGGAGATTAAAATAAGAGTGGCTTCGGTTCATGAAATGGAAAAGAAAAATAAGAGACGGTTGAATAATTGGAATGAGTGTGGATGCAAGAATGGTCATGATCATCGCGCTTGGTGCAGCGCTGAAGATTGTGATATATTCGCGCTTGGCGCAGCTTTGGAGGCTTTTTGATTTTAATGCAAGACTGTGCAATGCATATATATAGTAACACCAACTAATTATAACTTATCATTATAATAGACAATTGATTGATTCTATATAATTTGAGTTTCCTTTTTCTGTTCTCACTCTAAAATGACTTTGCAAGCTTGTTAACTTTTAACTTTTAATGTTGGAATTGTATATATGGTTTAGGGTTTCTCTAATTCTAATAGAATTTTCTCATCCTTTACATTCATTTATACACTGCAAACTCAGAGGTCATAACTTAATGAAGTTAATAATAAAGGAAGTCACCATAGATCATATGCAAGAACAATTGTCTAACTCTTTAGAACATTGTTGGCAAGCTTATTTTAATAGCAAGTATTGATGTATTTTATCTGTATGGTATAACATTGATTTCTGGTGAACCTTGAAGCCTACATAGAGTCTATTTTATTCATGGTTATCATGTGTTCAAGCAAGAATTTCCAGATTGGAATTTCCACAAACTTACACCTTGAAACCCAACAATTTTACTCATAATTATATACTAGTATTTTCTTTAATAATATAATATATAATCTTTGACATAATCTCATGTGCACGATTTAATAATAAGTTGGTATTAATATATTCACAAAAAGCACAACTGAGATACTGATCAATTTTTTCCTCAAAAAAAAAAGATACTGATCAATTTTATACCAATATACTATGTTAGTGTTCAAAGATAAGAGCAACTCCCTGGAAAGCATTTCCAATTTACTTTTTCCACACTATTTAATATCATACATCACATACAACAAACCACCACCACCACCCATTCCACTACACTTTTTTTTTTGACAAAACCACCACCCATTCCACTACACTTAAAATCCAGAAAAAGAAAAATGTCAAATAATTTAATAATCAATATGTTAAAAAATGAACTTAAAATTAAGACTTGATTTGTTTTTGATAGAAGAGACTTCGGTCAAAGAAATTCACCCATGTGGAACTTTATTTTTTTTGCTTAGATATACAGTTGGTTTTTTATCTTTTACAAAAAAAAAATAATGCTTTCGCCATTTATCTTATTTTTAACGTGTTTTGATGATTTATCTTTTTAAAAAGATTCACGCTTTAGACATTTAGTCATAAATCATAACATAAGTTAACGGAAGTTTTTTTTTTTTGACCAAAGCAAAGTTAACTATTATCATTAATCAACCAATGTTCAATACAAAAAGGATAAGAATCAAAAATACGGTGACTAGCCCAAGAACAAGTTAACTGAAATTTAATATGTGACAATTACGATGTTAACATAAGCTCATGTGGCATAGAAGAGGGAAACACGACGTCGCTTTTTAGGAATACTAGGAAGGAATGTAGAAATACAAAAAGAACATAAGCGTTTGAAGGAGAATTTGATGTGATGCCTTTGAAGGAAAACAATTTGCTGTAACGTCTTTGAAGGAGATTAAATTGTTGCAACATGTTTGACAAGCTAGAAGATACCTGGGTTAAGTTTTCAACTTTCTCTAACATTTGCATAACAGAACAACATGAATCTTTTTAAAAAGATATAGAGTCTTAAATATATTGGTGACAAGCTTAAGGATGCTGCTATTGCACTCATGCTTTACCCATTATAATTCAAATAAATAAAAGTTGGCATGTGGCTGAAACCTTTGGGCACAAAGATAATTCCATGAACATTTGGTGCTTTGTATTTGACTCTACGGATTCGGCACTCTGAATTGTCATAGTCCTTAATACTCTTGAATTCTGCATGATATATTTAGCAAATTGAAACTCACAGTTAATGCGGCTATAATTTCCAACCGAGCATGTTGTGAGATGAGATAAGAGGCATTCTGGAACAATGGTTGGATCCTCCCAATCTTCTTCGTCACTATTGTTTACTATATCATCATCATCATGAATGATAAGAGTTTGAAGTTTGGGGAAATATTGAAGCTGTTCCATCAGCCAGTTCCACTCGAACAAGGCGAGTTCGCGGAAGTCAAATATAAGCTCCAGATGGGTTAAATTGTGAAACATGCCATGTAAGTAACAGGGGGCGGTGTCTCGTATGCGGAGATGGCTCACGTTATAAAGCCAATCAAACTCAATGGAACCTTTGGAAACGTTAGCTCTGACCAAATTGGATAAGTTTAGAACCTCTCTACCTGTACGAATCACCTTACAAAGTGCCGTAAGGATTACATCCTTTGCTTCCAACTCCTCCAGAATGGGACAACCAGATAGAATTTTCAAGATGTAGTCAGAATACGTGTAACTGACAGATTTTAAGTGAAGCACTTTTAGCGAGGGAAGATCACGAAAGGAACTTCTTCGTTCAATGTTACCCTCTTCAATTTGAGGACGGTCAAGGTTTTGTTAGTCAGTACGAAAGAAGGCAATGTGGTTTTGGATTTATGGCAGAGATCGATGCTTAGGTTTTCAACACCTCGTGTCGTAATGATTAAATCCTTTGCTTCCAACTCCTCTAGAATGGGACAGACAGATAGAAGTTTCATGATGTACTCATAATGTGTGAAACCGACAGATTCTAAGTGAAGGACTTTTAGCGAGGGAAGATTAACGAAAGGAACTTCGTTCAATGTTACACTCTTCAATTTGAGGACTGCCAAGGTTTTGGTAGTTAGAACCAAAGAAGGCAATATGATATTGGAGTTATACTTGCAGAGATTGATGCTTAGGTTTTCAACTCCTCCTATAATTGCAGCATAAACCAAATTGTAGAAGAAGTAGTGGCTACAATTAAGGTGGAATGAGAGGATGGGTAGATTCTTATCTCGCATGCTCATGAAGGAGTAGAAGAATTCACGAAAGGTGAAATAGTCTGGAAAGGCGTGGTCATCGAATAGGAGTATGAGCTGCGAGAGGAAGAGTGTCTTCCACCTCTTTGAGAGGATGGTTGTGGCCGCAGCAGCGTCTTTGGTAGGAAGAAAAGAGAGGATTTGATGAAGAAGTGCGTCCGGAAGATCACTGATTCTGTCTTTACGAATTAAAAGCCGCAGCCGTCCTGACATTATGGTGGATCGAGGCTGAGGGAGTGAGGAAAGGATCACAATACCGATTGATATTTTAGCCCGACACACCCGTAGTCGTAGTGAAGTAAAGAACTTTGGTGTATTATCCTCTGTATATATTAGTCTTCGCTTTCACGTTTATTAAACAGTCGATGTGGGACAAAAACAACAAGCCCATAGTGAGAAGAATTTTTTATTGAAACTTTTATATTCTTATTTAAAGTTTATCTTCAATTTCTTTTAATGCAAAATCATTTTTTAGATTATGGTAATCTGTTTTGTTCAATATTTCTTTTTCAATCAGTAATAAAAGTTATTTATCTAATATTTCTTGAGTGTAAAAAATTAAAATAAAAAGAAGATAAAAATAAAAATGTGTATTTGGCTACACTTGGTAAGCATGGATGATATGTAATGATCAACCGTCTTTTTAAGGCTCGATGTTTCCCTAATATCAATTTCTCACTTTCACACTGCACCAACATGAAGATAACATTTGAGTGATGTTACACGCAAAATTCGAACCATATATTTTAGACCGAGCTAAGGGTTGTTTTTTTCAAATGATCAAGGATAAGTTAAGATGGTCGAAACTTATTGTTTGAATAAAAGCCTGTCATCACCGAGTTAAGGCTTTTTTTTTTCTTTCTTCAAAGGATCAATCGCAAGTCAAGATGCTCAAAACTTGTTGTTTGAATAAAAGATTGGGTAGTATAATATTGAAAACCATATTTTTCTACTAATACATAAAGACAATTATAACATATAAGATGTTGTTGAATTTGTCGCAACGAATATTTTCAAAATATCATTTTTTATAAAAAAAATTCTAATATAGTATTAAATATATTTAAGATCAAAATGATGCATCTCATTGACATACGTGACGCTTGGAGTAACGCTTTGTCCTAGATGTAGTTCTCTTTTTGATAAGGTTGCTACCAAATCATTTGAAACTTTATATATGAAGATCGAAACGAGAAGCAAAGCTCCAAAGAGGAAATGAAGAAGGTTGGATATTCTCTATTGGAGTTAATAACAAATCATTTAGAAGAACTTAAATTTTAAGTAGGGAAATGTTAATTAGTACTCAGGATGAAAATAAAAAATTTATTATTTTTAATAAAAAAAAAATCTATTTTTTAACTTTTTTAGCTAGTGTCCTGGAAACATCTTTTAACATAAATCTTTAAATTATAACTTTATTTAATAGTAACAATCAAGTGGTTAAATTATATTTGAAACAATTCTATGTTGGATTTGTTTATATAGATTAAATAAGAGCTACCATCTGATGAGATAAAATTTAAACATTTAAAATTGAAAAATTGACGATATAGTGTAGTGAGTGTATCTCGAAAGCATAAACATTGACATCCATCCATCCACGTTGTTTCCATTCATTCATACTCCAACAATGGGAAGCACTCCGGTGAGAAAGACACACACTAACACCTCCGATCTCCTCACTTGGTCGGAAGTTCCTCCTCCTCCCGTTGTTGTTGATTCCTCCGCCACCCGCTCTCGTCAGCCTTCTGATAGAATCAGCAAGGTTCTCAATAGTGACCAGCTCACTGAAGAAGAAGCTCAATCTCTCGCCAAAAGGTACTTTCATTTCATCATTCCTTTTCAGATCAGATCTTCTACTCTCTTTTTTTATTGTTCTTCGATCTTCTTTAATAAATGTATCTTTTACACCGCATAGATCTGTTTCTTAATTTGTAATTCCGCTAAACTCGTTACTTTGCTCATTTGGCTTCATTAATGTAATATTTGCTGCGTGACCTTCAAATGGAGCAGCACTTACTTTGTTATTTATCTATTTTTCTGTATGATTTTGAGCTCGTTCAACATGAATTAAAGAAAGTGTTTTCAGGAACTTCCGTTTATTTTCAATTCCAATTGCATGCAATGGGAAATCTCATGTGTTTAGCACATTAGTTGAATCAAGATTAGTGGGTCTAGAATTAGATTTTTAAGCTCTGTAGTTTAGTTTTAAAAAAAATATATATCAAAATCTACATTTAAATTTAAACCGTTTGATCTCAATCCAACGATCATAGACATGTTGACTACGTGAATGTGTGTGATTTCTGACTTTAATCAATTCGAATTCGTTTATTTTGGGTGCGTTTGTTTTAGCTTTAAAAAAAATTGTGTTAGAAAATCTGAAGCTATTTGTGTTTGCTTACAGCTCAAAAAAGTGATTTAAAAAATATATATTTTAAACTAGTTCATGTGTTACCTCCTTGTATTTGAAAAAAAAAAAAATAGATTTTGATAAAAGCTAATCATAATAGCTTTTCATTTTAGAGTCAAAATAGATTTTTTTGATAAAATGATTTTTGTAAAAATCCTAAACAAACACTTAAAAATGACAAAAGTGATTTTTTTTGAAAAAATCTGAAACAAACAGGGCCTTTGTCATGAAAATTGTGAATCTAAGCTACGAGATGGTTAATTTTCTTAAGTTCTTTTTGCTACTTTCAGCAAGCCATGCTCAGGGTATAAAATGAAAGAGATGAGTGGACATGGTATATTTTCGGACAATGGTGAAGATTCTGCATCAGAAGCTGGTTCTGTTAATTCAAAAACTAGCATACGCATATATCAGGTTTATATTTGGCTAATTTCCTTGATCTTGAGTCCAGTTTGAGACCTTATAGGCATTTTTCAAACATCAAATTGAACTCGGTTTTCTGATAACAACGTTCTTGTTTTCTTTTGTTTTTCTTGTAATTGCATTGCATCTCAGCAAGCAATGAATGGAGTTAGTCAGATATCATTCAGCACAGAAGAAAGTGTTAGTCCTAAGAAGCCTACCTCTATACCTGAGGTAGCAAAGCAGCGGGAACTGAGCGGGACTTTGCAAACTGACTTAGACGCAAAGACTCAGAAGCAAATATCAAATGCCAAAACCAAGGAGCTCACTGGAAATGATATATTCGGCCCTCCTCCTGAAATTGTGCCGCGTTCCATGGCAGCTGCACGGACTTTGGAATCGAAGGAAAGTAAGGACATGGGAGAACCTCTTCCTAGAAATTTGAGGACATCGGTGAAAGTTTCAAATGTAAGTGTCTTCTAGGCATGAAAATATTGAATCGTTGTCTATCATTATACATTGAATGAATGAGTGGTGAAAGAATAGTTAGTTCCAGTATAATATTTTCTTATGACATGGTTATCAATATGAATTGAATTAGGCTTCTGTGCTATTTGTTGTCCATTAACATCTACCTGAGTCTTAGTGGTGATGAATTTTTACACCTGACCATCCACCAATTTACCGTATACTTTCCTGGAATGTAAAATTCAAATGTAGATCAACTCTTTCTTTTTATTTTTTTTGGGGTGGGGGTTAGGGAGTAAGATTTTATTTTGGGGGTTGGGGGGTAATAGTTTATTTAAGATACAACTCAGAGTTGTACTAGAGATAATCATAATACTGTTGCAGCACATGAGGACCAATCATGTGGACATGAGCACACATTTTATTTCCTTCTCTGAACACATGCCTGTCAAATTAAATTGAAGCCAAACTGCACATGCATTGCATCCAGAAGGTCCGTCAGTTTGTTACATAATCTTTGAAGTTTATATGATAGTATTGTTCCTTTTAATTTTGTGTGTAAAATTTAAATTTTAAAGTCTGTTTTTGGGTGTTGGGGGTGGGGTTTCCAGTAATTATAAAAGTATTTTTCTAAAATAAGATGTGTGCATTTATGTTTGGATTGACAGTGAGTTTGGCAAAATCACAGTGACACTATGATTTTGTTGAAACTCTAAAATGTAGCTTTTGCCAAAATCTTGGTAGCTAATTGTGATTTCGTCAATCTCACTTTTAATCCGAACAAGTTCTCAGTCCTATTTGTCCATTTGTTTCGTTTATGTGTGTTTAACTTCGTTCGCACGCTCTTTACTCCTATAAAGTACCTACTGCTTATTTAGCTCAACATTTCATTTTAACCTTAAACCGTCCACTTTGTGAGAAAATAGTTTTGCTCATCATTTCATTTTGCCCCATATTTATGACTTACGACTCCAGGTTGACCTTCCTTTTCCTGTAATTGTAGCCTGCTGGTGGGCAAAGTAATATCTTATTTGGCGACGCACCTGTTGAGAAGACATCAAAGAAGATACATGACCAGAAGTTTGCAGAACTTTCAGGCAATAATATTTTCCATGGAGATGTTCCTGCAGGATCAGCTGAAAAATCTCTGAGCAGGGCAAAGCTGAGAGAAATAACTGGCAGTGACATATTTGCTGATGGAAAGCCAGAAATCAAAGACCCTGTTAAAGGTGCTCGCAAACCCCCGGGTGGAGACAGCAGCATTGCCTTGCTTTAAATTATGATATTTAGATATTTAAAAACTTACCCCTTTTGATGTAGGATTTTTATAATTCCGTTTGAACTTCATGCTTTACAGTAGAAGGGTAAGTGTGTACGATTGTCAGCATCTAGGTTTCAAATTTCAAATATGAACGTGTCTTACTTAACAGTTAGAAGATGGTAATATTTTAGTGTTTATTTAGAAGCTTAATCCTGCTATGTGAACCGGACTGGGGAGTGGAACAATATAAGCCTTGTGATTGATTATACCCAAACAACAATATTTTAGCAAAAAATAAAATATTCAACTCGACTTCACTGGGGATCGAACCCAGAATCTCTGGTTCCGTAGACCAGCGCCTTATCCATTGGGCCATGAAGTCTTCATGTTATACGTACTGTATATACGATTAATATTTTAAACTATATCACAATCAAAAAAATATCAACGCCTTTATTTCTTTTTTTAAGTATTACGTAAAAGTTTCTTCATCTTATTCTTTTAACTGATTTAGTATTCCCTCAAAAAAAAATGATTTCGTTTTATTTTATTTTTGTTATTTATTAATTTATATAGAATTTACGTTTTGATAAATTGTGTTACATTACTCTAAAAACTCAGAGATAGAGGCATATCAAGAAGTAACGGTTTTCTATTTTATTTTTTTATTATATTGGTCTATAAACATATTTAGACTTTTTTTTTTTTGAAGGAAAACATATTGAGACTTGTTTAGTATAGTTTAAGACTTTTATATATCAGTTTGAATGATTTTTAATTTAATTCAAGTGTTATTTTAATTTATTTACTTTAAGAAAGTGTTCTTTTAATTGTATAGTTCAGCTGAAGAGTTAAAATTTTCATAAAAAAAAATAATGTTATTTCATTTTTTGGGATCTTTTTATAAAAAAAATGTTTATCAGTCATGGACTCAAAGACTTGACTGAAACCAACTTGGTCATCACTCTCTTGAGTTGGTTTGAGTTTGACGTAATAAATACAAGTAGTTTATCTAACCCAAATGAATAAAATTAGACTGGATTAGATAATGGATTTGACCAAAATCAACCTTGTCCAAATGGTGAACACCCCTATGTAATTAAAACCATTCATCTTCTCACCATTAATCTTATCTTGTCTTTTGAATCAAAACATATGTAATTAAAATATCTTTCATCTCATCTTCTTTATTAAAATCTCTTTCCCCCACTCCTTTTAATTGGGGTTAGGATCGTCCTCTTCATTTTCCCTCTTCGTTACTATAATTTTGAAGAGTTGTATATTAAATAACTAGACTCGTCAAATATCACATTATTGTATTTATATTTTCAAAACTTAGGTAATGGAGAAAATGGAGAAAGAGAAAATTAAGAGGGTCTTGACTCTTATAATTTCGTTAAGAGGGTTTTGAAAAGTGTATCTTCAATGATTTTTTGTTGAGCAAAAGAAAATAATGAATTTCATTCATAATCAAAGAGTACAGAGTAGATGGTACATGATAAAACATATAGGGACTATGATGTGATAAGGACGCTCTAGCAATGCTATGAGCAACCTTATCAGCATGACTCTGAGTATACGACACTACAAAGTTGAAATGATTATTCAATAATTTCCTACATAGATTGACAAGGTTGATGTAGCATATTTACGTATATCAAAAGTAAGTATTTATATATCGTCTCCTCAGGGACTAGTGCGATATCATGGATCGTTCGACATCGATTACCATTTTAAGTTGAAAGAGTAATTTGTTTGTTTGTTTAAAATCTAAGTATCTACGTTATAAGATTAAAACTTGAGATTGATAAGGCGCAACGCTTGTTAGGATTAGAGTTCCTTAATCAAGCGTCACACGTAACCTAAAGATCATGCATAGATTCTAGCTTTCCTTTGATATTACCACGTATCCCTCGTCAATATCAGTCGTGTCCAAATAATATGGTGACTTCAATTGTATCGTTTAATCGTCGATGTCTCGCACTATTAAACGATCCAAGAGTCGTTCCTATCATTCAATCGATGATTTCTCAATCTCTTGAATGATAGAAAAGCATTAAGTTCGGATACAAAGAGTGGTTATCTAAACATCAATTCCATGTCTAGAATTTATGTTTGGATAGAGAATTATTCTAAACCTAGATTCAAAAGTATTTTTCAATCACAATTAAATCAAACATGAACAATAAAATGCAAGAATAATTTCCATATCCAATGAAATACTAGAACCATACATTTATAGATCAAATGATTACTTGATTAGCTAAGATCAAGTACCTCTAATCCCAACAATGGAGATTTAACTTCTCATTGTCATGGAAGCCTTGTAAGAATGAATTGAAAGGAAAAGATTCATTACAACTTTGTGATTTCTCACCAAATGTGGAAGAATCAAACTTCTATCACTCTCACTCTATGAAGACCAAGCCCTATCTCTCTCTAAGTATCTATGTATTTTTCTGTAAATAAAAGCTTGCTGCTCTCAAGAAATGATCAAGGGCTATTTATAAGCTTTCCCATCTGCATCAACTCGCCTCGCGAGTTCCTCTGCTCGCCATGGCGAGTTGAGGTTTCTTCCCCACTGGGTATGTGCCACGTCATCCTGGGGAGAATTAACCGCCCTTGCTCACCTCCCAAGTAACTTCACTCGCCATGGCGAGCAAACATGTGCTTCTGCCTATTTTTTCCTTTGTTAACTCGCCATGGCGAGTTGGTGGCGAGCAAATGTGCCTCTCTGCCTATTTTTTTTCTTTGCTAACTCGCCATGGCGAGTTGAGGGCGAGCAAACCTGTTGTTCTGCCTATTTTTGGCCTTTTTGCACTTTGTTTCTTGTTTTCCATCTTTGCTCAGTGTCTTGAGTAACTTTCCTGCAAAATTAGGTAAAGTAAGATAGATAAAGCGTAAAAGATAAAATTCAATTATCTCTCGGCTTTTTCCTTAATAACTTGCAAAACAAGTTACAAAAGTGCCATAAATCTTCATTAGAATTACTACTTCCTAGCACTTATCAAAGGTCACCAAATTCATTTTCAGGAGTAATAGAGGAATTTAAGACATCTGCTAGATTTTTACTGTCAGTTTCAAACAAAACTGCTTGCCTTCCATTCGATATTGTCGTCTTCATATATTCAAGCAAAGTGATGGACTCTGTTTGTAGAATTGTGGATGAGACAAGTAAGAAGTCAGATTTACATGTCAACAACTGACCCAAATGATTTCGAAAGCACGTTACATACCCCAAAATAGAATTCTTATGAAAGGATCCCGCGTCAGATCCCGTGTCAACATTGCATTTTATTATCCCCACTGATGGCTTCACCCAAGAGGAGAGGTTGAGCATACTATGAACCTGAGATTTAGCTTTTTGCATACATCCCCACTCTTGCAAGGTGTCTTTTGCACAAGAGGCTGTGAATATACAAGATATGTTTGTACCCTTCCAAAGTTGTGTTTCAACTCTTCCATAAACTTCAGAGAAGCATAGCAGTTGGTTGTTGATATGGAATAAATAACCCGTAAAAAATGCCAAACAAATGTAGAGGTGAAATCAGGTGTTCTATCAAGTAATTAAACCCACTAAATATCACATTTTTGTATTCATATTTTCAAAACTTTGACAATGGAGAAAATTAATTTTCGCCCAACAAATAGACCTTAAGTCTTGATGTTGAGTGAATTGTTGTTACATTGTTTACCTAATAAAAAAATTAATTTTGTTAAGCCTAATATAGTACACAATTAATTTTACCTATAACAAAATAAAAATTAGTTCCCTTAAAAAAATAGTTTAAAATATAAATATCATAAAGGAACTAAATAATGCGAGTTTAAAATGTTCTTTATTTCAGTCATAAATATGTTATAAGTTGTATATTTCATTTTTTCTTGACAAAAATGTTGTATTTTCATGTTAATCATTGCTCATGGTGTCTATAAATCTCTGTTCAGCTGTGTTCTGTGTGTGTTTGTTGTGTTTGTGTTTTAGGTGTTGTGTTTTGTCAAGGGTCTAGGGTCGAGGCTATCTAGATCTCCCTCAGCCTTTTGCTGATTCACTTTCTTCTCAAGGTCGTTTTTGTGTGTTGTCGGGGCTGTGTTTTGTCGGTGTTGTCGTTTTGTTCCTTCAGAGCCTTGCCGCTGGAGGCCTCCTGCTCTTGGATTAGGTTTTGGTTGCTTGGCTGTTATTGCTCGAAAGAGCTAGGTGTGCAGATACTTCGTGTTGACGTAGTAGTCGTTGTTGCACCTTAAGCCTTCCTGACTGCTCAGTTGCCGGCGGGTGCAGGTCCTTCACGATTAATCCTCCTTCTTCGCAACTCCCGGATCGTTCGTTGTCGTAAGGATCGTGGTGGCTTGTGGTTGTCTAGCCGAGGGTTGAGGGGTGCGCCGGTCTATTCAGGTGGTGGTGATGCAGGTTGATTTGGTGGCTTATTTTGATGTGTTTGTGTTCGAGCTGGTTTGCTTTACGCTACGGTTCCGCCTTTTCTCTATCTTTGGATTTTGGCATCAAGTTATTGGCAGGTCGATTTTTTGGACAGGTTAAGGTGTCTGCTCTGGTGGTTCGTGAGTTGAGGGGTGCCTTTTTGACTTGTGTCGGGATTCTTGTGGGCCGATCGCTTTTGATTCGAGGTCGGGAGCAAGTTTGTGTCTCAGGTCCTTTTAGGCTGTTGTGATGTCTCCTCCGATAGACCAGAACTTGAGTGGTGGTCAAAGCTGAACATTTGAAGCAAAATCACTATCGGGTGCCTAATTAATCACTGTTGGCGGTGTTGGTTCTTTGAGGAGTTGTTAGGGGACTCGGCTTTTTGAGGGTGTTGGAGAGTTTTTTGGTGTTTTTATTTTCTCTTTTTGGTGTAGTACTTGGGATTTAATCTCCTTTATATATATAAAATATTTTCATTCAAAAAAGAAAAAAAAAATCCCATATTCCCATCCAAATTGGTTAATTTAGAGAGTCATAATTGACAAATAAAAAATTGAGAGCTTTTTAATAAGAGGATAATAGCTTTAAAAGAGTTGTTTCTCATTGTCCTCTTCGTATGAACAATTAAGAAAAATCATAGAAATATCAACGATGGAGGAAAATAATATATAAAGAAAAACGACTTCACTGGGGATCGAACCCAGAATCTCTGGTTCCGTAGACCAGCGCCTTATCCATTGGGCCATGAAGTCCTATTGTGTTGTTTTCACCGCCTGTATTATAATAAACAAATAACTTACCATAGCTGATTCTTCAACTTTAGCTATGGTGTATTTCTGCACAAGACAATCCTATGTTGAGTTGAGGAACCAAACCAAGTCAACCTATCTGGTCTGCACCGTTTAACCAACAAAGAAAAAAACAACATTACATAGTACCTTGTCTTTTAACTTTGCTTAAACATGAAAAAGAAACAATCTCTGCGTAACAAAGCCACCAACTTTGTCTCTGTCCTTCTCAACCCAATCTCTGATCCTCCTGATTCTCACAAACACCCTCCACCTTCTTCAGTAAGTCCTCTTTCTTCTTCTCTTTTATTTATTTATTTATATCAGGTCCCAGAAAACCCGAGAGATTAGTCTTTATAGCTGCGTGTAGATTTAATCCTTAGCTCCTAGCATTGACTTTACTGTACGAGGTTTATGTCTTTTTTAAGATTAAGTCTTAGGTTGTTTTTTATGTTTTTCATTAGCTTTTTGAAGTATGTTTTTTTCTTATGTCATTTTGTTTCAAATTTAAGTTAAGATTATTTTTTGTTTTTTTAGCAGGAAGAAGTAGGTGAATTAAAAAAAAGTTATGAAGAGGGTAATAATCATGATGTAGTTGATGGGCCTGATACTTCATCATTCACTGCATTTCTCTATTCTTTATTGTCTTCCTCAGACTCTAAAGAGAAGGGTAACTCAAATGGACAAAATGATGATAAAGGTGGACTTGATAATGATAATAGTAGTAGTAGTAATAATTCTTTACCTGATTCATCCGTTAAAGAAAATGGTGGGAGGAAAAGTTTGTTTTCTAGAAGTAAGCAATCTGTTGGTGGAGCTGTTCGGCGAGTTGTGAGGATCGGTCGATTTCGCCATCAGGGTCAGAAGGATAATAGTAATAATGTTCTGGAAATGAAAGTGCAAGATAAGAGGACAGAATCAATGCCTATGAAAGAATCGTCGTCTGTGGCTTTGGATGATATGCCAGGAATTTCTGAACCTTCTGTTCTTGTTTCAGAAAGTATAAGGAATGTTCTTTATGCTTCTCTTCCACCTCTTATGCATGGAAGGAAATGGCTGTTGCTATACAGGTACCTGATCTGAGGATGAAGATTCATTGCTATTGATGATTAATTAGTTATTTAACTGATATGATTATTTCTTTTATTAATCAATTCAGTACATTTTTTGCAGCACTTGGAGGAATGGTATATCACTTTCGACTCTTTACCGGAGAAGCATGTTATGGCCTGGATTGAGTTTGCTGGTACAACTTAATAATTCCAATGCTTCAATATGGATTGGCTTATTTTTCTATTCTTTTATGGATTATCATAGATATATGCATCATTCTGGTTTTTAAGTTGTAAGGCCAATTTCTTCATTTTTGAATCATGTATTAGTTTTCAATGTTAGTGAATCCTTTCTATAGGTTGTTGGAGATAAAAAAGGAGCAGTATTTGGCAGCTTGGTTGAAACACCTCTCAAACCATCCAGCAAGAGAAAATACCAGGTCAGGTCAACACTTATTTATCTGATAATCCTGTTATCATATAGATTGTGTCTGTGATAGTGTTTTCCGGATTTTTCTGCAAAGATGCTACCTCTTATATTATCTTGTTGACAGTAGATTTTGTACAGGGAACTAACAGTACATATGTTTTCACAAATATCTCTGGTCGTCCTATCATATATCATCCAACAGGTATTCACTCTGTTTGAGTTTGGTCATACTGTGTTTTTGCAAATAATCAAATTCGGAGATGAATTGTTCTTATTTGATTTTCTAACTATATGGAATGAGAAGAGAATTTAAAGTTTCCTTTAGTTCCTTGGTTCACTCATGACAGCTAGTTGACAGAATGTCATCTTTTGAGTTGACCATGTGACCAATTCCGGTTGAGGAATACTTCATTTTCCTTTTCCTTAGAATCATCAGTTTTGTCTGCTAATGTGATTAATTTTAAATCCATGACAACTTTCTATTCTTCTGAAAATATATGAACTGATAAATCTATCAACTTTCTGGCATGCTTAACAGTTGCCCTAAATATGCTTTTCAGTCTTCTAGAAGTTCATAAACTCCTATATTAATGCCCCCTCCCCCTTAAAAAGTGGATTTTGATATTTCAATAGAGTAGTTTTGTGAGATTCAGCATCAGCATGGGACTTGAGTTTTTTTTCATCAGCATGGGACTTGAGTTTGATGTGCAAAATATGTGATACTAAAAAACAGTTCATATCTGACTTGGTTTAGACTTCCAAATGCTTACTAACCACACAATTTCAGGGGTAAACCGTTATTTCACACTTTGCAACACTGACTACATAGCAATTGGTGGGGGAGGTCATTTTGCGCTTTATCTGGACGGTGATCTGTAAGGAAAATCTACTTTCATTGTGATCCCTTTCATGTTTCCTTAAAAAATTATCAACCTGATTTTTTGTTATTTTAAAGGTTGAATGGCTCAAGTTCGGTATCAGAAACTTTTGGGAATCCCTGCCTTGCAAATTCTCAGGACTTTGAAGTGAAGGAAGTAGAGGTACACAATAAGCTTCCTTCTTTCCCTCTCCTCAGACACATGCCTCTCCAACCATCGTTTTATCTGTTTGTTCCTACTACAAGCTAGTTGCTAATTTAAGACATTTATAACAGAAAAGTTAATTGGTCTTTGATCCATGCAGTTATGGGGCTTTGTACACACTTCAAGATATGATGAAGTGCTTGCATTGAGCAGAACTGAGGCGCCAGGGATCAGTCGATGGTGAACATCTCTAACAGCCTGCGGTCAGCATTTCATGGGACGGTCACTTCCCAGTGAACAATGCAATGATAATGGAGAAATTTTCATATATCCTACTGTTGTTTTTTAACTAACAAACATATGTGTTTAGTTACACAAAAAAAAAAAAACATTTCTGTAAATATTTACATAGCAGGTGTATATAGTCTTATGTACATTAAAAAATGCAAATTTTGTTTGGAATAAAAGTGGCAGGTTTCCTTATTTTTGCAATTCCAAAAGCTAACGATGGAAAAACCAGAAATAACCTTGTCCTATATGTTTCTTTCAGCTTGCTATCCTGTAAGCCCAGAAAGAACAGAGTGGATCGGCCGAGTCTATAGAAATTTTGTACCGAGCATATCCGTGAAATCCATAAAACCTCTTGTTGTTTAGACATTGGATGCGTTTTAAGACACTTTGGCTCTCCTGCATAACAGAGGAAGAGAGGAGAGAAAATAGAGGTGGAGGATAAACGAGAGGAAATATTGAGAGAAATAGAGAGATGGGAGAGGATTCATATCCGTCTTAGTGTGGTGATTTTAACACGGTTGAAGGGGAGCTCCATTGGGTAGGCAGTGGCAAAAATGGCAGTGGAGGAGATGAATCAGAAACTGCTTAGGGTGTCTATCAAAATTAAGTAATAGGAAAGAACAGTGAAGATACGTTGCTACACCACCCCTGTACTAACCAGGCGATGGTGTTCTGAAATCAGAACAGTTGGGCATTACATTGTTTAACCAGCTAACACTATAAATACCATTGAAATTTTTAACTATTAAATCTACAATGGCAAAAAGGGCATTAGACTGGGATGGGCAAATTTAGGTATTGATATTAAAAGCAACCTTTTATTATAACTGATAAAAGTCAACCGTAAATATTATTAGCCTGCAGTGAAGTTCTAAAACCTTAAAGCATGGTTGTACTTGGTTTGTGAAAAATGAAAACAACCCTAACTCTCTTCAGTAGTTTCATTTTCATCTACTTGAATTAAAATCCCCAAGTCAGATATATACATTTTAAAACAATCCATCATGGTCTTTAGAGGGATCCATTGCCAGGCTCTTCTATTTTGATATCTACTGCATCCCTGTATGCAGCTGCATGAACACCAAGCGCGGCACGACCAGAAGGGTCAAGATTTTTGGACCATGCTGCATCCCATTCCACAGCTTTTGCAGTACTGCATGCCACGCTAGGGCCTCCTGGAACTGTTGACCTGGCAGCACCCTGTTGAAATGAAATGGTTCAAGCATAGTCAAGTGGTTTGGCATGATTGAAAATTTGTAAACAAGTTCATGTTCAAATTTAAAATTGATCAAGGTTATGATGAGAAGGTATATATTTTTTTAAGATGAAAAGACTATAAAATTCACCTTTGGAAATAACTTCTCAAAAATTGTCCTGTAGTGGTACCCTTCTTTTGTGGTAGGAGTGTTTTCAGGGTAAACAAAGTTGGCATGCTTCAGCATTGCATCTGTGACCTGGCCATTTATCAAGATAAGGACATAAATAAACAAGGATATAACGCCAATGGTATTCTGTAAAAATTAGTTATTCAGTTCAATGTCACAGGTTAGAGCCTACTTGTTCATTAGCATGATCCTTTAAACCATCAATCCAACTGTATCCGACACCATCACTGAACTGTTCCTTCTGCCTGTACAATATGTGCTGAAAAATAGTAGAATAACATTATTTCAGAAATCCTTCAAGACATACGAATTAACATAATGCAGAAGGTGGTTGATACAAACCTTTGGCAAATATGGATTCTCATCATCATCAAATGCATTGCGCAATACCCATTTCTCTATCCTTTTAATATCAGGCTTTATCTGTGACAATTTGTCGTTAATTTCACGAGGTGATTAAAAAATGTAGTAAGATTAACTTCACTAACTAGTAAATTTAATTCATAGAGATCTGTTAGAAACTTAGAACTGTCCATACACAAATTTATTTTATACGAAAACTGGAACATTTAAACAAAAGCAGAAAGTTGAAATGACATTAGAATTTATTTCACTGCAAGTTAACATAATCTCGATTTTCAATCAACGCAGGCAGCCAAATCATAAGACAGCCTATAGCTCTTATGCTGCATGACAAGATGAACACACCAAGAAAGAAGTAAAGTTACAATACCATTTTCCAATCCGGATCGATATCCATGGCAGTGTTGATAAATTCTTTATCCAAGAACGGTACACGTGCCTCTATACCCCAAGCCGAAGTTGATTTATTGGCTCTGAGGCAGTCATAAAGATGAAGTGCTTTAATCTGTCAAATCATCAGACACCAAAAACTTGAATAAATGGGTAAAAGTGCACAGGAATGAAGAGATAAAGATGCACATAATAATTAGATAAAAATATGGGGATAAGCACAAGAATTATGGTATATTACTTTTCGGCATGTTTCTTGATGAAGCTCTTCCTTGTTAGGCGCCTTATGGAAATACAGGTAACCTCCAAATATTTCATCTGAACCTTCTCCAGACAGAACCATTTTCACTCCCAATGATTTGATTTTTCTGGACATGAGAAACATTGGAGTACTTGCTCTGATAGTCGTTACATCATATGTTTCAATATGGTAAATGACTTCCTCAAGTGCATCTATACCTTCCTGATATATAGCCAAAATAGAATATTAAATTACCTCCGAGTTAGCAATAAAAATCTCGTCTGCACAAGGTAAAATGGTGAGATAATGGGAGAAATTGTCACCTGAACTGTGAAATGAAGTTCGTGGTGGCGAGTGCCAAGATAATCTGCTACCTCTTTTGCGGCTTTCAAATCCGGAGAGCCCTAAATGGTGGAAAATTAAGTCATGTCATGAAGCATATAACTACTATTACTTATGGACTGAAGAAGCATAATACAACTCATTTTCACCATGAGGAAAGGGTCCCGACCTCTATACCAATGCAAAAAGTATGTAACTGTGATCCCCACTGACGGGCAGCGGCGGTATCAGCCAAATATCGATTGGCCACTGCAGCAACAAGTGATGAGTCCAGTCCTCCGGACAAAAGAACTCCAAAGGGTACATCAGTCATCATTCTCTTAACTACAGCCTGCATGATATCACAGTAAAAACAAGAAAAAGTTAAAAAGGATGTTCTTAGGGTTATGACTTAGTATCGAGTACATCAAAGGAAGTCACTAAATGTGTAAAGAACAAAAAAATTATTATTTTTCTTCACCAACTAGAACATAGTAATCAGCTCCAAACTCCAAACATGAGCTTATGGGAAATTAACTATACTCTCTCAAAAGGCACTTGCATTTCACGGTGTATTTTGGTTTCATCACCTCTAGTTATGACATGACACTCCTAAGCTTGTTACAAATTTAGCAGGTTTTGGTTTCTTGTGAAAATGATATCATAGACAAAATAAATGTGAGGGTGCTTTAAAATTCCAGTGAGAACTGAAAATTGTCTGAAGCATTTCTTTAAGCAAATGCAGTAGAACCGGTGTTGTCAATCATGGAACGTGGAAAATAGCAGTTTGTTCAAAGTCCACTACAAAACAGTGGTATAGCTCGCTTTAGCTGCTATTTGACAACATTTTGTGCTAAATAGACAGATAGTGTATTGTGAAACAATAGCGACTTGCTCAATTTCAACTATGCTATTGTGCTATAGCCACTACATAACAACACTGAGCAGAACTGGACTGGACTTTCTAAACTTAAAACGGTGAAAGAACTCAATGGATGAGACAGGAATAGCTAACCCTCTCAAAGGCCTCACGCAAAACCGTTGGATCATAGCGTGTTGATGGAATTTGCTCTGAGAACCATGGTGGATTGTACCACCTTCTTAATCCTCCTGCAAATACAACAAAGTTTAACAGGATTTGTAAGTGTGTATCATAAAATTTAGACAGTAAAAGGAGAAGAACAAATGGAATTGAATTTACTGGAGTAACCATAATCAGAAAAAATAACAAGTTGCATTATTTTTACCCTGTTTGCTGGAATATATATGCCCTGGAGGAAAAGATATGAATTGCTCACAATCGTCAATCAGAGCTTTCATTTCAGACGCAAACCATATTGATCCTGCAAAATAATCAGCCCTTCTATAAATAATATATCCAATTCAAGAACAAAAATTATACCATGCATACATAACCAAATGTATAGACAACTCTTTGTTTTCTATCCTAAAAGTATTCAACTGCAGAATGTAAAAGATTAATTAATGCCTGTGTATGCTAGAGGGGGAGAGAGATATAGAGATGCTTCATTACATTTCGTTTGAAAAACTAGGACATGTTCCTCAACATTAGAAGCATCGGCAAATATAACAAAGTCATCCTTAATGTTTATACTTTATACAGATATGTAGCAGGATATCATTCATAATTTAGTAAGAAATTAGTATTGTACTTTCAATCTTTAGTTCATTCACTTGAGTTATAAAAATCCGTGTGCTATGCAAATAAGGGTAAACAACATCAAGTTTACTAATAGTCTAATACCACAAAACATACGACAAAAATACATTGATTTGAAGCTTCAAATTTTATATCAGAACTCATACATTAATGATTTATTTCAATTTCAGTGTAAAAAGTTTTACACTGTCAACAAATCACTACCAATGATGTGTATGACTTCGAAATTAGTTATGAAAGTCAAATGTTTTTAATCATCTGGCAACCAGGATTGATCAACGATTCGAAAAAAATTACAGAGACAATCTATACGAATAAAATTCACTTCAGTTTAGCAATTTAGCACACTACATGTCCAAACTCATATACATCTCTGGTTAAATATGAGTGGCTTAGACACCAAGAAGGTTGAGGTTAAAATGTAAAAATGTTACAAAAAGGACAAGCCACATACCATCATGGCCCCAACCCAAGTAAAGTGGGGTGATGCCAATGGCATCACGAGCAGCAATAAAACTTTTATCTCTGGTATCAAGAAGCACAAATGAGAACATCCCATCCAGCATATCAACAAACTCTTCACCATATTCTTCATACTAACCACATCATAATAACTACTCATCAGAATAATATGAAAAATAGTAAAATAATCATAAAAAAATCAAATTTCTTCTGAAAAAACTTACAAGATGGGCAATGACTTCACAATCACTACCAGTTCGAAATTGATGAGATTTCAGTTTCTGTCTCAATATCTTGTGGTTGTATATCTCCCCATTAACCTAATGTCATAGTTTCAAGAGAAAATGTGGCAAAATTAAAATTCTGCATGGAAGTGTACTTTACATTAAATTAAAAGAAAGACTCTGTACCACTCTGATCGAAGATGTGTTCAGTGTCAGAGACACAACAACACAAATTATAAACAATGTAATAATAAAAAAGAACATGCAAATAGAAGATAAGATACGTACGGTGACAATAACGGTCTTGTCATAGTTGTAAAGAGGTTGATCTCCAGAAGTAGGGTCCACAATAGCAAGACGTTGATGAGCGAGGTAACAATCTTGATGACAATGCAAACCACTCCAATCAGGTCCTCTATGTCGCAACCTGCGAGACAATTCGATGATACGAGCGCGTTTGGACTGAGAATTGTCGACCACACCCAACACTGCTAAGATTCCACACATGACGGCTGCCAACAACAAAACCAAATCTGATTGATGTTTTTCTTTTAGTATCAAAAGTAAAAAGTTTATGTGATAGTTCACTTTAAAAATTGAATTTTAATCATTAAATTACTTGACAAAAAAAAAAAAAGTATTACAAGTTTATTACACACTTCTAAAGCACATGTGGGCGGGAGGGACGGCGGCAGCCCAGGCATCATTTTTCTTGGGACACCAAAATTATTATTTATTTTTTTAGAAAAAAATATATATTATTTTTATTTAGTAGTTAGTACTATATAAATATATATTTTTTTAATTCGTTTTTAGAAAATCCACTAGGGTGACTTAGGAGATGATGTTCCGGTTCAAGGCTTAGAGGGTAGGAATGTTAGTTCAAATACTTCTCAAATATCTTCCAACACTTCTTTATCCAACAAGAAACAAAAGAAGTTTATATACAAAAAGCAACCCGTTGGTTTCAACTAAGCAGGAATGAGAACTCGTGCCCACAAGAGTACCTCCAAAGTTGTTCGACCATGAAGATCTTTTCTGTAGGGTGGTGGGTGTGTTCCCCCGTATCCATTTTCCCCTTCCTTTTTAGTGTTTGTTTAGATCTTCCTTATTTCGTTTGATCGCTTATGTATTCGGGTGCATGCCCCCTCCTACTTTTAAAAAAAACACATATATTTTGTATTAGTTCACAACACAACCTATTTCAACCTCTAGCCCATCATTGGAGAGATTTTCCTTTGAACAACAAAGGACGTTTTCACTATTATCAAATAGTAAAAGTATTCTTAATGTCTCTCCAAGATACAAGTAGAAAATTGTTGTTGACACATATCATAAGGCTGAGAAACACATGTAAAATACAAAATTGTCCCTCGGCATTTAACTGCCGAGAAATTCAAAAACCGGCTGCAGTTAACTGCCGAAGAAAACCTCGGTAGCTAACTGCCGAGAAAACTGTTTCATCAGATGAAACAGCCACCTGCTCCCCCTACACACTATTTCATCATCAACTTCCATACCACTTCCGTCCAATCCCCAAATCCAAATATATTTTTTCACCAAATCTTGCTCCAAAATCATTCAAGCATCAAGCATAGGAGGTATCAACACACTTTTGACGTAAAAAAACAGGTATTGAGCATTTTAATCCTTTCATTTTTAGCTTTTGTTATGGGTTTTTACGTTACTCACGTAGAAGTCTGTCATGGGAATCATCGGCAGCTTACTACCGAATTAAATCTCGGTAATTAACTGCTGAAGTAAATTTCGGTAGTTATGTACCGAGAAATACTTGTGAAAAATTTTTCAGAACGAAAAAAAGACAGCTACTGCCATTTTTTCAAAAAAAAAAATTCTTTGTTTTTTTTTGTTTTAATTCATTATGGCATTGATGTTTATGCATTAGTTAGTTGTTAATTCATATTTTTGTGTTGTTTAATTATAGTAATGGTAGAGAACGCGGAAGATGTTCCGGGAGAGACAGCCAAATTTTGTCGAAATTTCCGGAGATGTCAAACCGCCTAAGGTTGAAGCCAAACCAAACATTGGTGGAGCTTCCATCCATGTTGAAGCTTCTAAATATGTTGACTCCGGTGTCCTCCCACTTCATGCCCACGAAGTTGACACGGCTAGGTTTTTTCAGACGACGTTAAGTGGAAAGATAGAGAAGAATTGCTTGAGTGGGCACGTCGTCAAGCAAATAAGGC
>Ga0228710_1003954_pt1 | contig 23452 bp, 15 predicted proteins | sample MedpolnodulmetaG_FD_177995 | JGI IMG/M metagenome (GOLD analysis project Ga0228710, IMG submission 177995) | Root nodule microbial communities from Medicago polymorpha collected in Santa Monica, California, United States - pink nodules | ecosystem: Host-associated > Plants > Roots > Nodule...
TTCTTCCATTTATCGTATCATATTTGATTATTTTAAAATCAAAAGAGTTATGTAATATTTTTGTGTATGTGTGTTGGCAAGCTGTAATTGATCACATCTTCGTCACAAGTTTTGTCATAGTTTCATGGTGATGCACTATTAACACAAATCAGTTTTACGCTCTTTACTTTTGTTTGCATTGCATACTTCTTCTTTTTACCAATTTTTATCTCATTGAATTTTTCTGATAAGATTTTTAACGAGATAAAAAATATATATATTTATGCCCTTGTTGTCTATTTGAGTTTTGGCCTTGACCCGAATTTGTTTTTATTAATCTTCTTTTATTTGAATGAACTTTTTGTGTCGAGATAATTGAGATTTCTTGATTACTATGTTAGTTTTTGCACTCTAATTCTTTGCCTAAAAAAGAAACTATTTAAAACATAAGACATAAAAAAGAATATATCAAACAATACAAAAGATAAGTTAAAGAAAAAATGAATACCCACAAATTCATCGATAAAAGAACCAACAAAAATCCAGAGACTACCGAAACACACACGCAGAATTCACGCGCCTAAAAACAACATCACAAAATGAGCCAAGCAAAAAAAGTTACAATCAAACATCATTTAGTGGCAAGAACGATTCAATTAATTATCAACGGGACTTGTCCTCGTTCAACTAATAAAAAATTATAAAATTATTAGGTTGGACGCTGTGATCAAGCTTCAAACCTTAAATTTTACACTTATGTGTGCGAGTTTTCAATGACTTTTATCAATTCGTTTATCTACCCAAAAAAGTATCAACAATACTTGACAATTCTTAAAAAAAAAATATAGCATATCCAAGACAAAATTATAAACATCATTGATTACAAAAGATTCACGATTAAAAAAACTCTCGATTTTAACTTTAGTGTTGTTATTTTATTTTTTTTTAAATATACAACACTTTGATAATTATTAAAAAAAGTAAAATTACATAATTTGTCCCTGAACTTAATTTTACTAGGTAAATTGGCTGGTTTGAATTCCTTAAGAGAAAGAGAAAGAGAAAGTGGCTAGGTCATGTTAGATATTCTTTCCCGAATTGTTCTGGTAACTACAAACTATGAAACCAATGTGACTGATTACTTGATTTTAAGACATTTCAAAAAAACGGCTAGGTCAATGTATTGGCCACTAACTCTCTTCAACGGTTACTGCTTCCTAATGTCTTCGCTGATCGCATAACCCTTGAAGGTTAAAAAATGCCAAATTAACCTCATGATAAGCGGATAATATAGATTAATACAAAACCTACTTTATCCTTAATATAGATTAATCAGTCTTTTATTGTTTTAGAAACTTTTGTTTCAGTTTTAATGTTTATTTAAGTTTTAGAAACAATTTATGCTTGCTAGTGTTGGTTTAAATAATGGTAGGTAGTGAAACTGTTTAATGATACATCGCTAAACGATGGAAGTTGTATCAAGTTGCAGGTTTGCGATGTATCAGACTAGATCTAGAGGATATGCACTAAAATGGGCTCATACCTTATTTCAGATAAAGACACAAGAAAATAAAAGTCGGGGTGGGCATGAAACCGATACACCGATGGATGAACTAGGCCAAAACCCAACAAAACCAAAAACCATCAATGATTAGTCAAGAAATCAAGGACTTTTATACTAACACAAACATAAAACAACTATGAAAATAAGACCAAAACAGACAACGCCAAATCACAAAATTTGTCAAACAAAGAATGTACCATCATGGACCAAATCAAAGGCCCTAGACCCAAGCAAGTTTATCATAGTGTTAAAGATGTCATGACCCACTGGCTTAACTGTCTGTGACAACAAATAATCACCTTGACTTAGGCTTTGAGTAATATCCAATTATAGTGAAGCTTCTTTTGCAGAATTTAGAAACAACTTAGGAATAGTAACTCACAAACCGATGTATTCCTCATCCCTTAGGCAATAAAATTCCAGAAGATCATCTTTATGGGATATTTTTTTGCTTGTTATTATTTTTTGAACGAGTGTTTTGCCTAATTTGATCAACTCTTTTAGTTTGTTACTGCTAGTTCTATCTATGTTTTTATTCTTTAAATAAATATTACACTAATAGCCACAACTCCCAAATTCAAACTCTGAATTTGAATGTGTTCCTACCATTCCATTTTAAGTTTGAGGGTGTGACTAGGAGTGTAGGCCCAAGTAGTTTTCAAATTAAGTTCTTAATTGTAATGCATCAGTAATGTAATATTTTAATTCAGTCTGAATTTGGACCCTATGATGACTTTACGGTGAACTTGTAGAATTTGTTAGTCCTCCTACGATGCAACTCTGTGAAAAACCCCATTTGGTAGATACACGAAGTTGCAACTTTGAGTAAAAGCGTAAATATGTATCATAATAGACAACAAGAACCCAGATAGTAAACATACGTCTGAAATGCACAAATAGTAACCTAAGTCAGCGTGGGAAGCAAAAATATAAGGTGCCACTTTAGGCAGCTTAAATCACAAATAGTAACTGTCATACCCCAATTTTTGACCTAAGATTATATAGTGGGGGTGTATCTTTAATTAATGGGGGTACATAATTGTGTGAACAAAATAAGCACTAGAAAGATATTATTTGGTAATGATAAATTAATTAATTAATTTAATCATTATTTAAAGGTGCTTTCTTTGTCCCCAAGTTTTGCGAAAATATTTTAGAACGCAATCTAACATATTTTGGAACACAATCTGAGATATTTTGGTAGGCAATCTAACGTATTTTAGTGCTTGATCTAAAATATATTTTGATACTCAATAATATATATTTATGTACTGAATAATACATTTATGTACTAAATTATATTTTTTGTACTCAATATGATATATTTTGGTACACAATTGAGATATTTTTGTACTAGATGAATTACTTGTTCACAAAGTTTCTCACTTTTTAGTTGAGAATTTTCTCTATAAATAGAAAGCTCAGCCAATGCATTCCGGACACCGAAATTCACAGTTGATGCTTCCTGTGCTTTTCTTCTCTTCTCCCTCCTTCGACTTGTGTTGACGAGTCTTTCTTCTTCTTCTACTCTTTTCTGTCCCTTTCGGTTCCAAGGTATTTTAAAATACCTCATTTTTGTTTTGCTTTTGGGTCCTTTATTTATTTATTTATTTATTTTCGTAGTTTATAACATCCAAAATCACAAAAATATTTTTATAATAAACCTTGATTTTTCAATCAAGTGATCGTTCTTTTTATTTTCTTTCTTAATCAAATTTCAAATCAACTTTAATTCTACTTTGAGCCTCTTTTCTTTTAAATTAAAAAACACAAACAAGCTTACTTGCCATTTGGCTTTTCATTTTAAAACTTTTTCAAAACTAATAAAAAACACAAAACAAATCAAACGTCAATTTCTACCCCGAACTACGAGGTTTTGATCCCTCACGGGTACGTAGGCAAAGGACACTCGTCCTTCCAAATCAATAAAAAATGTAGATAAATAAGTCTCTTTTTTTTCCTTTATCACTTTAAACTCTTTTTCTTTTTATCATTTTAAATTCCATTTTTTGAACAAGCAAGTTTATAGCACAATTAATTAAATAAAATCAAGAGGTTCCCATAGAATACTATGGATATTTAGGGTGCTAACACCTTCCCTAAATATAACTAACCCCCGAACTCTAAATCTTTCAATATGGGGTAGTTTGAACTTTTTCCCCCTTTTCTAAAAAAAATTAAATGTTCAGTCGTGAAATAAATTAGTGAGTCAAAAGCTAACCAAATAGCTTTGATCTCCAAGTGGTCAGTCTTAAACAATGGACAGCTTGAGTTTACCTTTTTATCATGTTTCAAGTGGCTAGTCCTAAACAATGGACAGCTTGAGTTTACCTTTTTATCATGTTTCAAGTGGTCAGTCCTAAACAACGGACCGCTTGAGTTCACCTTTTTTATCTTGTTTCAAGCTACCAGTCCTAAACAACGGACCGCTTGAGTTCACCTTTTTTATCTTGTTTCAAGCTACCAGTCCTAAACATTGGACAACTTGAGTTTACCTTTTTATCATGTTTCAAGCTACCAGTCCTAAACAACGGACCACTTGAGTTCACCTTTTTTATCTTGTTTCAAGCTGCTAGTCCTAAAAAACGGACCGCTTGAGTTTATCTTTTATCTTGCTTCAAGCTGCTAGTCCTAAAAAACGGACCGCTTGAGTTTATCTTTTATCTTGCTTCAAGCCGCCAGTCCTAAACAACGGACCGCTTGAGTTTACCTTTTTATCTTGTTCTAAGCCGCGAGTCCTAAACAATGGACAGCTTGAGTTTACCTTTTTATCATGTTTCAAGTGGTCAGTCCTAAACAATGGACAGCTTGAGTTTACCTACCTTTTATCTTGTTCCAAGCCGCCAGTCCTAAACAACGGACCGCTTGAGTTTACCTTTTTATCTTGTTCCAAGCCGCTAGTCCTAAACAACGGACCGCTTGAGTTTACCTTTCATCATGTTTCAGACGGTCAGTTCCAACCAATGAACAGTTTCAAATCACATTTTATTTTCTCGAAAGTGTCATCCCCAGTATGTCTGGTCTAGAGGTGTCACTAAAAAGCTTTGTCTCCCTTAAGCTATCGTTCCGAACCGATACGACAGTGCACAATCATTTTCCCCAGTAAAACTACATTTCCCCTAGTGAAATCGGAGCCCTTTTTTTTCAAACGAATTTGGGGTATCCCGTTGTTGTTTCTCATTTCAGTCAAATCATCTGCGTCGTCCTGCATTCATATTTGCATCGCATGCATACATTCACAACATCTTAGAATCAAAAATAGGTGTACTTTGTATTTAAGTCTCTTCGGTCCATCAAATCGAAAATTTCATCTTCAAATCTCCGGACGAAGAAACTTAAATAGGGGCATCTGTCATACCCCAATTTAGATAAATAGGTCTCTTTTTTCTTTTTATCACTTTAAATTCCATTTTTTTAAAAGCAAGCAAGTTATAGCACATTAATTAAATAAAATCAAAAGGTTCTCATAGAATACTATGGATATTTAGGGTGCTAACACCTTCCCTAAATATAACTAACCCCCGAACCCTAAATCTTTTCAATATGGGGTAGTTTGAACTTTTTTCCCCTTTTCTTAAAAAAAAATTAAATGTTCAGTCGTGAAATAAATTAGTGAGTCAAAAGCTAACCAAATAGCCTTGATCTCCAAAAAATGACGCGACAGTAACCATCGATTTTATTTTATCTAAACAAGTGTTATTCACATTTATTTTTTTTTTTTTTTTTGTGTAAGTATGTCGTCTAAATGCAGTGTAGCCTTGTTTTCCCATTTTATTGTGGTGTTTGTTATGTTGATACTGATAGATCGACTTCGACTTATTATAGATTCAATGAATGATGACTTGGGCATCAAGACTACAGATATGAAGACATGGCGTTATTGTCACTATAATTGTCACTTTTGTAGGTATTATGTCAGTTTATGTTATTGATTTATGTGTTGTGAGTTTGTTCGCATATTCATGTTTTTCAATCGTAAGATATGGAATTTGTGTGGTTTTCGATCTAATACACCGATTTGAATGGATACCTTATTTTTAGTAAAAAAAACATAAGGAGTAATAGTCTAAGAGTTTAATTCCATTTTTTTCTAATAGAAAAACTTTATTAGGAATGAATGAGACAGGTAAAAGTAGTTCACAACTCACAAGTTGAGAATAAGTACAAGAAGGACCCATTTTAGGAAAAATCTCGAGTTACATATTTAGGAAAAGGAGAGGATTCGAAATATAACCACAACCCTCCTTTCTTCCTAGCAAGGAACCACCTTCATGATATTTGGTAAGGCTTGAAATGCGGTGATTTTGAGCAAAAAAACTCCAAATTTGGACTGATTCGTACAATTCTCATTTTGGGATAAGGGAGAGAGAAAATGAAAAGTAAAATTGTGGACCTGTAAAATGTGGAGGTGAATTTCCTTTTATAGTTCGAAATTGTCTGAATTACGTAATCCGGATAATATTTCATTTTTTTTTTAGATTACATAGTCCGAACGACATGTTTGTCATTTTTTCAGGACACGTGAGTATAACATAGAATGAGAAAAGTAATAGTCATATTTTTTTTTTTTTGAGAGAAGTAATAGTCATATATAAAAGACTCATCCACTCTAGACTGAGCAAGCCCAAGGTGTGCAAGTAAAGACACAAAAGTACAATTTAATCCAAGGTGTGCAAGTAAAGACACAAAAGTACAATTTAATAAAACATGCACCAATACTAGACAAATTATGATAACAGCTCACACCCAATATTACAGAACACCGACCCCTATGAATTCGTCAATTATTTGTGGTGATTACCAATTTCTATCCATTCAACCTAGCTACCAACGTTTAAATTATTGTTAATGTTCAAAATTCCAGTTTCTTTCTCTTAATTTAGCCAAATCACTGGTATAGTTTGAACAGTAATTAACTACTGTTTTTATATGGCTGAGTTTGAACGGTTTCTAACTACCTTTCAGTGGCGACAATAATTGATTGTTGTTGAAGTAGGGATGACAATTGAACCTAGATCCCATTGATACCTGCAAAAAATACTCACTATAGGCAGGGTAAAACCCCGCTTTCATGAGTCCGAGTATTACCCACAAATTTAAATAATGGAAAAATTTAGGGTTTAAATTCAAACCGTTATAGATTACAATGTCACTGACAATTGAACTATGCTCACGTAACCAGGAAATTCTAAATTTAGTCTTCCAAACATTGTAATGTTACCACATTAATATATATATATATGTATATATATGTATATATTTATATTTGTCAAGTAGTCTAGTGGCTAGATTCACACACCTAATGTGTGGAGAAGTGAGGAATTTGAGGTTCGAACCTGGGCCCTTGCACAAATTATCCCTGGTAGCTACCAACTAAGCTGCACTTACGGGATACCACATTAATATTTTAATCTTAATTAATTCCTAAAAAAAAGTGCCACATTATAATCGTTTAATGATTTTCTTTTCCATTTTTTTTCTTTTCAAAATTACAAAATTAATTTGTGGGCAACTGTTTTTTTTTTAATAAACCCATAAAAACTTTTGATATCTCGTGATACACAAAAATAAAGCACATAAACTCACATGTGAAATAAAGCACATTTCTTCCAACAGTAACAATAAAAACTTGAGAAAATTGAAGCAAGGAAAAACTAGATAGCATGTGAAGCCATAACATAAGTAAACAAAACTTATTTCTTCTTTGCACGTTTGTGGGTTCCAACTTCCAAGCTTTCTATTAGTAACCTTAAGCGCCGTCTTGTCTTTTTCAACCTTGAGCATCTCATAAGGTGCAAAGTGCAAACCCAGCAACCTCTTGCTTGTTTTCTCCTTGCGAGCGCAAGGACGTGGAGCCAATTCCTTCTTGGTGACAACGTGACCCTTGTTCAATTCAAGGAACATATCCGTACTTGGTTGTTTGCCATTTCTCCTGTGGTGGCGGTGTGTTTTCAGAAACTCTAACACCAGATTGTGCGATAGGAGTAAGGAATCTAGCTAGCAATTTGTGGTCAACTTCATCCGAATGGAGGGAGGATAAAAGTGACAAGGTAAAACTATAAATTTGGTAATAATTTGGCCAGATTTCTTTTTAGAAGGCGTAATATTCATTTATTTTTTGTGGAATAATCTACTGTCTAAAAATTCACCTTCTAAGATAAATTAGTCAAAAATCAATCTCCAATCCTTATATATAAAATGCAACATCCCTATCAACTTAACTAAGTTCATTGAGACTAATATTTCATTATTCAAGGGACTTCAGAGATATATTTACATAAGCTAAAACACCATATGGCCCACGGGGAAGCCGCTAATAAGCAACACGTGAATTCGAAAGCTTCATTCATATTTACACATCCTTGAAATTTCAGCGCGTAATTGACTTATATATACTAATCAATTATTGAAAAGAAGGTGCTATGAAATCAACGCGCTTTTAAAGTTCCTTGTTCATAATATTAATATATGCTTTTTTTTTAAGTGATAGATTCACGTTGCCATATCCAATCGTCTAAAAATTTAGCTTATTCAGATGGCTTGCAGCAGCAACTCATCTTTAGCTCTTGTGACATCTCAAAGAAGAAATTATTATGATGTGTTTGTCACCTTTAGAGATGAAGACACTCGCAATAATTTCGTTGATTTTCTTTTTGATGCCCTTGAAACCAAAGACATTATTGTATTTCGGGATAACACTAATCTTAAAAAAGGTGAATCCATTGGACCTGAGCTCCTTCGTGCAATCGAAAGATCTCAAGTTTTCGTTGTGGTCTTTTCAAGGAACTATGCTTCCTCAACATGGTGCTTGCAAGAATTAGAAAAAATATGTGAATGTGTTCAGGGATCAGGAAAACATGTTCTTCCTGTTTTCTATGATGTTGATCCTTCTGAGGTACGAAAGCAAAGTGGAATTTATCGTGAAACTTTTGTCAAACATGAACAAAGATTCCAACAAGACTCTCAGATGGTGTCAAGATGGAGGGAAACTCTAAAACATGTGGGGAGTATCTCTGGTTGGGATCTACGTGATAAGTGAGTAATTTATGGTGAATACTTTTCAAATTATAGTGTTTTTTTTTTGGTAGAAATTATAGGGTGAGGGGATGGTGTTCAAGTTCAAGGTGGAATACCTATGAAATGATATACATTTACCTGAAACTTTAGAGTCCAATGACTGTTAGTTTTTTTAATTTTTTTTACATCTAGAACTAGAACAAACATTTGGAGTTCGAACTATAGTTTTCTTTAACAAACCTGTTATTTATTTTAGTGTTTTTAATTTTTTTGGTTTTCGTATGTGATGATCAATGTCATTGATCAACTTTTTAAACTTTCAGGCCTCAACGATCTTGAATATATTGAAGTGCAAATCTTCATTTGTTTTAAAAGATTTAGTTGGAATTAATTCTCCTATAGAAGCAATACAAAATCATTTGCTTTTGGACTCAGTTGATGGTGTTTATGCTATAGGAATATGTGGAATGGGAGGAATAGGGAAGACAACCATTGCTATGGCTTTATATGAGCAAATATCTCATCGATTTACTGCATCCTGTTTTATTGATGATGTAAGCAAAATTTATAGATTAGATGATGGTCCACTCGATGCACAAAAGCAAATCTTACTACAAACTCTTGGCATAGAATACCATCAAATATGCAATCGTTATAGTGCAACTAATTTGATACGAAGTAGGCTATGTCGTGAAAAGGCCCTTCTGATTCTTGATAATGTGGATCAAGTTGAACAACTGGAAAAAATAGCCGTGCATCGTGAATGGTTAGGTGCGGGTAGTAGAATCATTATCATTTCAAGAGATGAGCATATATTGAAAGGGTATGGAGTGGATGTAGTTTACAAAGTTCCATTCTTTAATTGGGCCGATTCTCACAAGTTATTTTGTAGAAAAGCTTTCAGACACGAGAAAATTATTATGAGTAATTATCAAAATTTGGCAAATGAGATACTGAATTACGCTAATGGTCTACCACTAGCAATTACAGTATTGGGCTCATTTTTGTTTGGTCGTAATGTGACTGAATGGAAGAGTGCATTGGCTAGATTGAGAGAAAGTCCAGATAATGAGGTCATGAATGTGCTGCAATTAAGTTTTGATGAGCTTAAGGATACAGAAAAAGAAATATTTCTTCATATTGCTTGTTTTTTCAACTTCAAATTCGAGAAATATGTTAAAAATGTTCTAAATTGTTGTGGATTATATGCTGATATTGGATTAAGAGTTCTCGTTGATAAATCACTTATAACTATAAGCATTAATAATGATATCCAGATTATGTTTCAACAATTTGGTACAATAATTCAAATGCATTCTATGTTGGAAGAGCTAGGCAGAAAAATTGTGCAAGAAAAGGCAAGCAAAGAGCAAAGAAAGTGGAGCAGGTTGTGGTCCAAAAAACAACTCTACAATGTTACTATGGAGAGTATGGTAAAGTTGCAGTTTAGAAATAAAAAAATATATTTCCATTTTTATAAAAACTATAAATATTGAAAGTAATTTATTTTTTCTTTTATTTTTTGCAATGCTTTAGGAAAAGCATGTTGAAGCTATAGTTTTGAAATATGAAGATGATGAAGAGGTGGACGTTGAACACTTGTCAAAAATGAGTAATCTTAGATTGCTCATCATCAAGTGCGGTTGGCATATCTCAGGAAGCCCATGGAGTCTTTCAAACGATTTAAGATATGTTGAGTGGTTTGGATATCCTTTCAAGTGTTTACCATCAAATTTTCACCCCAATCAACTTGTTGAATTGATCTTGAAGGAAAGCAACATTAAACAACTATGGAAAAACAAGAAGGTACTATAAATTTTCTTATTATTAATGATTATCTTAGAAATATAAACAAATCCGAAACAATTATCTTCCAATAAAAGTAATTGCTCTATTTTGTTGGTTTTTCATGTCACAGTATCTTCCAAATTTGAGAATACTGGATTTAAGTAACTCCAGAAAGCTTAAAAAGATAATAGATTTTGGAGAGTTCCCAAATCTTGAGTGGTTAAATTTGGAAGGATGTATAAACCTTGTGGAGTTGGATCGATCTATTTTACTTTTAAGAAAGCTTGTTTACTTGAATGTAAAAGATTGCAAAAATCTAGTAAGCATACCCGATAAGAGATATTCAAAGCATTTTAACCAACAAAGTCTAAATATGCGCATGGCTGTTCCAAAGTGTTTAACAATCCAAAGCATTTGAAGAAGTTCGATATATCCTCAAAAAAGAAGACGCATGATATAAGTGAAAGTGCATCACATTCTCGATCAACGTCCTCTATCTTCGAAAGGACCATGTTGCTTCGTGATTCATCGTTTTCGGCTCCCACAACACACATATTTGTTGCATTCCTTGCATAGTTTATGTTGTTTGCGTAATGTTGATATTAGTTTTTGCCATCTAAGCCAAGTTCCTCATGCAATTGAATGTTTACATTGGCTAGAAAGATTAAATTTACGGGGAAACAATTTTGTGATACTACCTAGCCTGAAGAAGCTTTCCAAACTTGTATCTTTAAATTTGGAGCATTGCAAGTTGTTGGAATCTTTGCCTCAACTTCCCTCTCCTACCACTATAGGGCGGGATCATCGTGAGAACAACGATTGCTGGAGGATTGGTCATTTTCAACTGTCCAAAATTGAGTGACAGGGAACGTTGCAGCAACATGACATTTTCATGGATGACACAATTCATTAAGGCAAACCAACATTCCTGCCCTGCCTATTTTGATAGGTTCCAAATTGTTACTCCAGGTAGTGAAATACCAAGTTTGATCGACAATCAGAGCATGGGAGATTCAATACCAATAGACTTCTCTCCTACCATGCATGACAATATCATAAGTAATATCAATTTGAGAATTCCAGTAATTATCAATGGAAGTCTTATTACCACCAAATCAAGTCACATATGGACAATCTACTTACCCCGAGAGTCCTATCATGAATTTGGAATAATCCTTTTTGACATTATTGGGGGTGAAGGTTTGGTTATGGAGGTGAAGAGTTGCGGGTATCGTTGGATATGTAAAGAAGACCTACAAGAGTTCAACTTAATGATGAATCACGAAGTATCCTAGGCTCGGAAGTGTAAGATTTTGGCAATTGAAGATGAGAGACAACAGATGGATCAAAAGAAGATCATGTAGAGTTTCAACAAAATGGACAAAGGATGGTATAAATTCAAACTGCAAGCAGAGGAGCATTGACATGATTTGCATCTCTTTTGTCATCTACTCAAGGGTCAACAAGTGATGAAATGGGGTACTGAAGCTAATTCATAAGAATCTTGTTAACATTATATTCATTTTGTTTCTATGTTTTCGTACTAACCGACCTTTTTTGGCAGAAGTGAGACTATATTAGTCTGATTTGCATTTTAGACTGAATTTTATTATTTGTGTGGTGGGGGTTGTAAATTTGTGATAGGTTGTAATTTCATTTTGTTGTGAGATTAATTAGTATGTTATCTTGTAAATGACATTGATGACATGAAGGAGATAATTGAATTTTTCCAAGAATTTGATTGTGAAATCCAGATATTGAAATCCAAGAGTTTGAAGTTTTGAACAGTTTAACACACCATGCATGAATGAAGTGATAAGAAGTAACCGACAATGTATTGGGAGCCAATAACAGTCTATGAAGAACATACACTTCTCAGATTAGGCGTGTCCCGACACCGACACATATGATTATATTGAATTGTGTAATTTTTTTAAATTATTACAAGTGATGACACGTCGTTTAATGTGTCATGTCTGGTGTCAGTGTCGGTGTTTCATAGATTACAACATTTTAAGGAACACTTTATCACTGGAAGCAACATTCATGAAGTTAATTTCCATACGCTACATGGAAGTTCTTGAATACCATAGGCTCCTAGCATTTTTTATGTAGTTTAATTTATTAAGTATCTTTGTTGCAGTCAACTTCATTAGGAGTAATTTTCATGTAGTTATTTCACTGCAATATAGTCATTGTGCATATTTACTAATAATTTGTAGAAGATGTAATAATGGTTTAAATAGCTGTGAGGAAATTGATGATGATTTATGTATTGTGATTTGTGTATTTATACAATTTCTGTATGCAATACTGTCATTATTGGTGGCTACCGGTATTTAATTTATTGTTGTGCCTGCATTTCTTGATATTCTTCATATGTGTCTAAAGGTAGACACAGGATGAACTGGTCCAACATGAATCCCATAATATCATGCTCCATTGGCAAGTCTTCGGTTATTCATGGAGTTGCCTATTCAGAACTGGTGATGGAGTTGATGAAATTGACGCGGAAGATGAAAAACAATCAGAAAACGATAATGGAAAGGAAGAAGTTGCACCTGCAACACAGAGTGATGCAGATGAGCCGGGCCCTGTTATTACAGAATCAGACATTACATCAAGTGCACCAGCTCCCCAAGAAACAGAAGGTTCTTGTTTTCTATCTCACACTTTTTCTGCTATTTATCTCATTAGTATTTAACATATGAAAATACTGATTGTATGTATTTTTTTCGAAATTACAACTAAAATCAAACAATTTTTTTTGCAATTAGATGCATGTGCAGGATTTTTCCGATTAAGTTGCCAAATAATATTTCCTTCGCATTTCAAGTAGATGACAATGTTGGACTGTTCCGTAGAACAATGTGATTGATGCTAGTTTGACTGGACAAACTAGTGATTTGTCTTCTGAGGGAAGCTTAAATAAAGGTAATGCTTAATTCATTTTCAAATCCTGCTTGCTTGATTGAATCAGTGTTGTCAATCGTGTATCACCGAAAGTAACAGTTTGTTACCACTGCACAATAGTTTTAGAGTGCCACTATTGATGCTATTAGACAACATTTTGCACTAAATATCGTAATTCTGAACAATAGCAATTTTTTCAAATTCCACTACGCAATAGCAGCACTCTATAGCGCTACTATTTAACAAGACTGGATTGAATTTTGGTTAAGGAATTGAAATTGATAGCAAGTTTTCTGAATTTGTTGTCTATTTGATCTTTATGTATAAACCACATATTGCATGATATTACACCACTTTCATTTCCTATATGAGCCCAATCAATCAACTTTATGCAGACAAAGCAATTGAATGACATCATTATAGTTAGCTTATTTAACAAATGAAGGATTCTTGTTTCTTTTGTTAAGTAGGGAGTCTTCTTTAACTTTGAATCCTCTATCAACAGATGTAACAGAAGTAAACGATCAAGTTCCTTCTCCTGAAAATCCTGCCACTGAAGAAGTGCAAGAACAAACACCTATAGTAGCACAAGTTGAGGGTGAAGAAGTTGCAGTTGCATCCGAGACAGACAACAACATATCTAACTCTAATGGACAAACCGTCATTACAGCTTCAGATGATGGCCTGAGCAAAGGTTGCAATTTCATCTTATTTGCTTCATATTTCAGTTCCTAATTTTCTATCAAACTGAAGTAAATATGATAGACAGACTTGAATTTATGCATGTATTTCACTTTTTACATGTTAGAGAGAACAATTTTTTATACTTCCCTTTTCCCATCTTTTTTATGTTGGGCCTGTTTGGGTTGGGCATATTTGAGCTTATCTACCAACATAAGAACTTGCGAGACTGTTTGGATAGCTTAGGGAAACAACTTATGACATGTCCATAAGCTGTTTCAGCTTATTTCCATAAGTTATCCATGATAGTATATGAAAAAGCATATAGCTTGTATGTAAACAGTTTTTATTTATTTTATATTTTGCAATAAATATAGTTTTTACATAGGTTTTGCATGGATAAACAACTTAGTTAAATGTTTATGAATAAGCGCTTATCGTTAAGTGCTTATGCTATAAGTGCTCAGTTAAGTTGTTTACCCAAATAGAATCGTCTGTGCTGATTTTCAATTGGATATCTTGTCCCCGGGTAGAACTGGGAGTTTCGACCAACCAATGCTTCTCCTTTGGGGAGTTAAAGGCATTTCTTGGTTTTTCAGCCTGTTGACATATCTTTGAATTCTTACATAAGATTTATAATTGTTAAATGTCTGTTCCGACCCCGTTTGGATTGCAGTAACTATATCACCAGCCCTTGTGAAGCAGCTTAGGGACGAAACCGGAGCTGGAAGGATGAACTGCAAAAATGCTCTATCAGAGAGTGAAGGTGACATTGTTAAAGCACAAGAGTTCCCTAGGAAATTTTTTATTTCTGTAAGAATACAAAGATAGGTGAACAGGCTGGAAAACTAAGACTTTCATATTTCAACTCTCATTTTTCTACATCAAACTAAAGTAAATATGTTAGAATGACTTTAATTTTTACATGTATTTCAGTTTTTACATGTAAAAGAGAAGAAAAATAAAAAATATACTTCCATTTTTAATATATTTTATCTTTTGTTATAAAAATAACTTCTACACAAGCACTTATATGATAAGATCTTATCTTATAAGGTTTAATTAGGTTGTTTGTATACTTACATAAGATTTCTAGTTGTTAAATATCTGTTTTACCCTCGTTAGGATTACAGCAACTATATCACCAGCACTTGTGAAGCAACTTCGAGACGAAACTAGAGCTGGAATAATAGACCTCAAAAATGCTCTATCCCAGAGTGAAGGTGACATTATCAAAGGACAAGAAATCAACTGCAAAAGGAAGGATATGTTCTTACATCCATGACACTAGGATCGATGTTTTGTTAGTAAACCGCGAGACAGATTTTGTCTCCCGAGGTGAAATTTTTAAAGAGCTTGTCAATGTAATAGCCATGCAAGTGGTGGCATGCCCTCAAGTAGAGTATGTTGTTACCGAAGACGTTCCTGAGGAATTCATGAGGAAACAGATAGAAATGCAAAAAAGAAGATCTTGCATCAGAACCGGAGCAAGTATGTTGTCACCGAAGACGTTCCTGAGGAATTCATGAGGAAACAGATCTTGATTCAAAACCGGAGCAAATTAGATCAAGCATTGTTGAAGGACAGATAAGTAAAAGACTTGAGGATTCAGCGTTGCTTGAACAGCCCTACATCAAGAATGATAAAGTGATTGTAAAGGACATGGTTAAGCAGCAAATTGCAACTATCAGAGAAAATATGAAAGTTACAAAGGTTTGTGCGGTTCAACTTTGGAGAGGGTTTGGAAAAGAAAAGCCAAGATTTTGAATAGTCATTCGAAATTCCTTTGCTTCTAATAAAAAGATTCGTTACATTCTCTTTGTCTTTGAATTCCTTTGTTTGTTTGTGCACGTGGTCAGAAGAAGATAAATTATACTATTCGGAGTCTGATAGTGACATTCCTTTAGAAGACGACAAACTGATTCAAAGTCTTTAGCTTCTGACATCACCTTTAGATGCTTCATTCCTTCATATACTTCTAAATGAAAATTCTCTTCTAATCAAGGTGATGACTTTCTGGTTAACCTTTCTTCAGATCTTGTTCCAAGTCATAGTAGTTTCTCTATTTGCTTCAGATGCTTTCTTATGCTCTTAGAGTCTTGATACTTTAGAATTAGAACTTGACTAAAGACTCAATATTTAATTCTATGATCCTCCATTCTCGAACACACATTAGCATATCCAATTGTTTTTTCATACTTTGTTATCATCAAAACTTAAGAACTTAAGAGGCATTGTTTAAAACCAATTTTGGTTCAACATGTTTAATAAACACCCTTAGGTATATATTGTTTATCATCATTGCTATGAAGTTTTACTTATTAACATCTCTTCAAATGTAGTTAAAAAAAAAATGCTACATATATGTTTGATTGTGTGTGTGTGTATATATTGCAGTAATCTATTTACCACTGTTTATGTATTTAATCTAAATACCCTGGTCATCAAACTATAATAGGAACACTATTCAAGGAAAGATTAAAAAAGAATACATTTTTCTTCTATGAAATGGAATGAAAGAAAAGCAATACCCTCGATCATTTATAAAATGCACATCAAACCTGTAAGAAGTCATCAATATAAATCATATTCAGCAATGGTATGAAAAAAGGACTTCATATTAGATGAGTCTTTGGATTTTGTCAACGAATCTAAAGCTTAACAAAATCAACTCGCCAACAGATTTTGATTAATCCTTCCATTTATTTTTTATCCCTTAAAATAATGGACTGCATGCATGAAAGAGGGTATAAATTGTATCAAGTTAAAAGCATAAAATCTAAAATATGTGGCTTAACACCTCATCAATTTTTGAATAAAAAATAGAAAAAAGGATTAAATTGTCCGTATTTATAAAGATAAAGGACCTATGCGGGAAAAAATAAAGATAAAGGACCAATCTATTGCAACTAAGTAATTAAGATAAAGGACCACTGATGTAATTTTGCCTTATATATACTACTGAAATGAAATTTAGGGAAGGTAAAAAAAAATGCTTGAAAAGGAAAAAAAAATGAATGTTGTTAAGAGAATCAGAGATTGAGAAAGAACAAAGAAAAATGAATGAAAATGAGAGACAACATAACATGAAGTTGTGAAGCTTACAAGTACTTATACTATCTTAATTACGGATTATCTAAGCTAACCTGTGCCCTACCATACAATATCATAACTAACTGTTCCTATAACTAAGGGAGTTAGTTGTAATTGTAACAAATTTTAGTCAGAAATATATCAAAATTAACAATAGCTTGCATTGCAAGTCACTGTAGTATATGGTGCTCCTCTTCTATCTCTTCAAGTAAATTTGATTCTATCTTGTTTGTATCATTCTTCAATAGCCTCCCACAAGCACTAAGCTGTCGAACTGCTTCATCGCAGACGAACACTCGTTTCATACTTCTTGTATGATCAAACATCTTAAGATATTATCGAACTTAAGATATGTAAGTTCTAATGGTACCATAAGTAGACTTGTTTAAAGGGTGTTTCTTGTGTTTGGTGATTTTTGTGTAGTATGTGTATGTTACTATAGTACTCCAGTAAGCTCCTCCACCCATTCTAGTTTTGTTTGATCCATCCTCTTTGTCAATCTGTTAGAATAATATTGTTAGCTGACTCAATTTAGTCGTTCATTTATCGATGCTCAATAGAGGCAAACTTCGGTTTACAGTTGATATTTTTGCAGAAGTCTTGGAACCTCTGACTTGTAAATTGCATTCCATTGTTAGTGATGATTGAATATGGGCGAGACCATGTCTACATACGTTCTTCCACTCAAACTTTTGCACCCTTCCTACGGCAATGATGGATATAGCCATATAGGTTTGTCCTCTATCCACTTAAAAAAAAAAATCTATAGTGACTGCAATGAATTTTAGCTGACCTCGAGAGACTTAACAGGTCAACAAAGAAAATATCGTATAAAAAACAACAAGAGTAATGCTAACAATGCTCTTTTTAACAATTTCTTTCCAACATTGCTCTATTATCGCATGAAATACATCGATTATTTCATTTGAGACTTATTTCTAAAATGGTATGACTCACATATATTTCATTAAATAAAAATGTAAATGTTAAAAAGAACATTGTAGAGTGAACTGTGCAAGTATTATTTAAAATAAAGGCTAAGTACCATATTTGGTCTTTTTAGTTTGACAGAATTCCTAAGTTAGTCTTCAATTAGGTCCTTTTAGTTTGATAGAATTCCCAAGTTAGTCCTTTAAGTGTCAAAAGTTTCAAATAGATCCTTTTAGTTGATAAACTATTTCATCGTTACTCATGTTGTCAGTTAATAATTAACTGATGCTGATGTAGCCGTTAAGTTGTTGACTTGGATCAAAACACTGCCTTTTAAAAGCTCCATGGTGTCAAAACGTTACGTTTAATCGTCACAAATTATCATTTTAACACTGTAAATGTCGTTTAATAGTGCTAGAAAGGCATTTGTTGTTGTAAATAGTTGTTTTTCTAGCACTATAAATGATCATTTGTGACCACTAAACGTAGCGTTTTGACACGCTCAGGTTTTTAAAAAGCATCATTTTGATCAAAGTCAACAACTTAATGGCTTCATCAACATTAGTTAAACGGAGACTAACAACAGGGGTAACGATGAAATAGTTTATCAACTAAAAAGACTTATTTGAAACTTTTGAAATTTAAAGGACTAAATTGATAATTTTGTTAAACTAAAATGACTTAATTGAAACTTTCAAAATTTAAAGGACTAACGTGGAAATTATGTCAAATTAAAAGGACCAAAATGATATTTGACCTAAAATAAAATATACAACCACTTATGCTATGAAAAACAAAGTTGTTTGTGTCAAGTAGATAATGAATTTCAATTAAGCACAAATCAGCCTAAAACATGGAATTAGAACCTTAATTTAAATAATCATTAATTACAGGTTAAGATTAAAAAAATCTCACAAAATTAACTTCATGACACTAATCATAATCATTTTTGTATTAGCACAAACAAGTAGTATGTATATATATTAAGAAAAGTAGGAAGGCTAGAGAAAACAACAAGAAAGAAACTAGATAGTGTGCCAAAGGCCAAAAGGGTCCACATGTTAGTCCTTTGTCTTGACATCATTCCATCAAAATTTTCTCCATTCCCAATCTTTTTCATCATTAAATCACACACATACTTTACCCAAAAATCAATTATTGCGACAAAGAAATTCACATCAAAATTCCACACTCCAAACTCACAGTCCCTTTCACTCTACTCTTAACAACCAATTTCAACCACTTTTATTATTTTCAAATAAACAAATAAATTAAATACTCAAAAAATTGTAACAAAACCTTACTCATCACATGTAACATTACTATTGCTACTATTATTAATAAATAAATAATAACCACTCTCTCTATTTTGCTACGATGCAAAACTCACCTTCTATTATCTCAACTCCGCCACCGTTACCGCCACCGTTTCCCTTATCTCCTCCGCCGCAATCCACCGGACAAATTGTTGTACTTCCGGCACCACCACCTCCACCGTTTAGACCATTCGCCGGTGCACCCAGCTCAGTTTTTCAAATCACTGTCCTCCCAGCACCACCACCACCACTACAATTCACCGGCGGGTCCAGCTCCTTCGATTTATCTCCTCTCGAGTTTCTCCTAGCCCTTATCGCGATCGTCACCATTCCCGCTTTGATCTACACCTTCATCTTCGCGTACGGATGCTCATCATCATCTTCATCATCCTCCCGTCGCCGGAGATCCTCCACCGACGAACTCTCCGGCGAGATATCACTCCCATCGGAACCCTCTCGCCATGACGTGGAAACTGTTCCTACCGAAGTGTACAAGAAAGAGACACACGCGGCGAAAATCGGCGGCGAGTGTCCGGTGTGTTTGTCGGTGTTCGCCGACGGTGAAGAAATTCGGCAGCTGAGTGTTTGTAAGCATTCTTTTCATACTTCTTGTATTGATTTGTGGCTTAATGATCACAACAATTGTCCGATTTGTCGCAAAACCGTTACACCGGCCGCGGCCGATGCGACGGTGAAAAGTTCCGGCTCAACTAGAGACAGTGATCTTCAACAAGGTCTCCCTGATGCATCTTCTTTGGTTTGATTAGTTGTTATGGCTAGAATTTTGTTTCTAATTTTTGTTATGGTAAAATGTGAGTTTTATTAGTTGTTATTAGAATCAAGTTTTTTTTTTTTGTCAGTTGTGGCTAGAATTCATCTTATAAGGTGATTAAATGGGGTGTTTGGGGTTCGAACCCCGACCCCTGCATATAATAATGGATTGTCCTACCAACTGAATTATAGTCACTGATAGAATCAAGTTGTTATTAACATCATAAAAATATAAAAAAATTATTCTAAATACGTTTTATTTCATGTATAAAGTAATGTTGAGTTGGTTATTTAGAAAAATAAAGTTTTTAGATTTTTAGATATTACTCTTTTGTGGTCTTATATATTAGGAAGAGTTGATGTATTTCGACTAAATTTTAGATCATAAATATATAATTTTTTGTTGATTTAATTTTTTTCTTATGAAGAGAGACATTCTCTTAAATGTAAACCAAATGAAGATTGTTTTTAGTCATGTAGTTTGATGCATGGTTATGTAAACTTTAATCGATAGATTAATCTAATAAGACCAGTTAGTAGATATGAAGTTAATACTTCCTGCGGTTCTTATATAATGATCGGAATTCATGGGTAAATATTCTCTCCATTTGCAACTTTTTTTCATTTGTTGCAATTTGGAGAGAGATAGACACACAAAAATAATGATGGTGGGATCCACTTAATGATAAGACCCACCACTTATTTTTTGTATGTCCATCTCTCTCCAAATTGCAACAAATGGAACAAGTTATAAATGGTGAAGATCTTAACCCGGAATTCATACATCAAATTTTTCATTCTATTGTATTTAAAAGTGCATGAATCCAACCACTCCTGATTAAAGGAAAAATAAAATAAAATTACACTACATTAGAAATCACTCATCAATGAACAAAAGTTGGCTATTTGCTGCTAGGCTGTAGAAGATTCTTTTATTTATAGAAATAATTTTGATGTTTGTGTGCTTAATAGAAGGGAATTTCATGGCCAACATAAGTTGGGTCTAGTGGACGTGTTAGACAACATAGTGAAATAATATTAAGATTTGATCGTGAGAGATGTTTATATTTATTACGAGTAAATAGTTAATTATTTATTTTTTAACAAGTCAATATGAGATATATATTAACAACCAAGTGTGAATCAACCCGCATAAGGTGTGTTGAGATTGAAATCCACAAAAGTTACAAAGTCACTGATGCCATAAAAACGAAGGTATAAAAAAAATGAAAAACGAACTCAAATTACATGTGGACACCCATACAATGAAGCGGATGTTTCCACCAATCATGATAGCTATAATGAAAAAACACCTGCTTAGATTTCAGCCATAAGTAAGAGTTGAGCTTCACCTTGTCTGCAAGAATGGAAGGATCAGACATCGTGTTGTTAAAGAATGAAGTACAAAAAACTATAAATGAAGAGGAAGAAAGTAAAAAGAACCTTTAAATTCATTAGAGTCATTAGTTTCCAAATATTTTCCGACAAGATCGATTCAAATCTGTCGTTGTATTTAATCATAAAAGTACAAGTAATGTAAAACAACAAAACATAAAACAAAAGCAAGGAAATAATGAATGCATAGTGAAAATGGTCAAAAGTTTCATTAAAAAGAAAGAAATATCGACCTTCAACCATGATGCCATGAATCTAAGCTATTGAAACAGGCTATGCTAGGACTTTAATTAAAAAATTGATTTTATTTCAATATCAATATCATCGAGTATACAAATAAAATGATTCTCATTTTCAAAATCAACATGGATATTCTGGAACTAGGGGTAAATAAGACTATATCAAGAATAATATGTAAGAATCTCTATTTTTTTTATAAACCATTATTTACACTTGAATAGAAGGCAAGCGGGCAACAAGCTGCGCCGCTAGACCTTTTTGGATGGCAAAACCAATCCTCGTGAATACAACATTCATGGACGTAGGAGAGATAACATTGTTATGCATGACCTTTTGAACTCTATGTAGAAGGTCAGCAGCCTCTGGTGCTAAGAAACCGAAAGTGTCAAAAGCAAATGGTATAAAATCATGTTGATTGTCAGAACACGTTTTCTCATATTTGGCCACTTTGCTTGACGTAGCTTTTAGAGCTGCCTATCCTACAGTAAAAGGTCCGGCACCTAATCCCATAAGTGGTGAAACCCTAGTCAAGTCTACACAAGCATATTTTCCACCTACCCATCTGTACACCATCACATCTGCATGTCTGAGTGTTGATCTTCTATCTAGTGGGTCAATTAGGAAGTTCACAGGCGCATCCTTCTTCACTTGATATTCCCGCACGTCTGAATATATCAAAAAGTACATCTCTAACAAAGTCATGTCTGTACTTAAAGTCGGGAAGCTCCTTACAATGAACGACATGCTCCCCAAAAGTATCCAGGCACGCCCTACGACAAACAGGACACACCTCATCAATAGGAAATAATGGAATCATAAGGAGATATCTCAGGATAGTACGCTACTCCACTGGTTACATATGCTGACCTAACCCATCAATCGGGATAGCTAGAAGAAAGTCCTGAGCATGTGCTGCTTGCAAACATCCAAAAATTGTCTTTTGTCTTGTGGTCATGTTAAACTTAACTTCCATATCTTGAACACTTTTACTAAAAAGAGCACTCACCAGAACATGTTGTGCTTTAGGAGGGACTGTGTCTTTGCGAGTAAAACCGCTAACATCAAAATATGGAATCGAACCACGAAGACCATCCAAAGCATTATCAAAATCCGAGTCCATGTCACATAATCCACTGTCTCTCAAAATATGATCTTGTAGCACCCAAGATTGGGCCCTAGAAGCCACAAAAGCGTACGAGGAAGCCTCTAATGTTGAGTACAAACCCAACCCTCCAAACCTAATAGGTAAAGAAGCCAACCTCCATTGAAGGTCCCCAAAGAAAGGACCTCCACCAACCACAATGTCCTCAACCGCTTCACGCAACTCATTATCAAACAACATAACCGCCTCCTCCATGTGAATCGGTTGGCACGTCCTTAAGCCAAAAAAAAGTTTGGCAATATCCATGCAAGATCGAAGTAGAAGAATCTCATGTTGATATAAAATCTAAATCCCTATTTAGTTTTAAAGATAACAAACTAATTAAATTAAACTTTATTAATTCTGATTTTAATTGTTATATAACATCTGTTCTTGAGTGTTTCTTTTAAGCTAAAGGTATAAAATGCATTATATGATTACTAAAGAAAGCACCAAGTTATTTGTGAGAGATTGATCTCAAGCATTGGTCTCAAATGTGGACTTAAGTTCAAAACAAGCCAAGCACGTACAGGGCAATGGAAATATGAAGAATGTCACATTTAAGGAAGCAATAAATATTTCAAGTATAAAGTTATATCATGACAAGGAAATATTATTGGAAGC
>Ga0228710_1003956_pt1 | contig 23452 bp, 10 predicted proteins | sample MedpolnodulmetaG_FD_177995 | JGI IMG/M metagenome (GOLD analysis project Ga0228710, IMG submission 177995) | Root nodule microbial communities from Medicago polymorpha collected in Santa Monica, California, United States - pink nodules | ecosystem: Host-associated > Plants > Roots > Nodule...
TTGTATTTTCCAAAAAAAAAAAAAAAAAAATCTTTCGTTATATTGTTTGTCCTGGACTCCTGGCAAATCAATACTTCGACAAAGCTGACCTAGATCACGCCAAATGGTTATCTTATTAATCACAATTTCAATTTTACCATGTCAGTACTAAGAATTGGTATGAAAAATGGTTTACTCGTCTTTATTATTGAGTGATTGTATGCATGAAAATTAAATTAATTTTAACACATATTTCTCTTTATTGTTATCTTTTGCGGAGAGAATATTTGGTCAACCTTCTGTTATTAAAATACTTGTCCATCTGCTAATATTTGCTAGTTCATTCACTCCTACGGTAGATATAGTCAATAAAAGATTTATTTTCATAATAAATAGAGAATGAAATTTAGCTTGGAATATATTGAGAGTGAAACTATATTTTTTTAGTGCCCAAAGCAGCTGTTTGTTTTTCTTTGGTTAATAAAATAAAATGTCATTGTTCCAAAAAAAAAAAAGGAAATGTTGTTTTAATGAAAGAAAAGGAAAGTTAATGCAATTAAGAAGCCGAGATTTCCTCAATTATGTCCAGTTTTATAGTTCATTTACTAGAGGATAGCCCTAATAGAGATTTTTTTTGTTTGTTGAGGGGAGCCCTAATAGTGTTAGAATTTAGGTAATGGTCGGTTTTATTGCTCTAACATGCCCCAGGCACTTTAGTTCTATGGGCTGGAAGTAAAGAATACACTTAGCTATTTTATTTTATTTTTTTGTGCTGAAATTTACCCTTAGAGGAATGCGGGTGGCAAGGAGAAAACTCATACTAGCTTATTAGGAATGCGGGTGTCATTGACTTTACATCCCTGACAATTAGTTAATCCACCACATAAGGCTAAAAATAACAAGCCATGCATGTTATTTATTCGGGCTTGGAGTGCACATCAAGATTACTTCTATTGGGCTCCAGTTACTATTATGCAGTTGCTACAATTTTTTTATATTTATAAAAAATTTATTCGAAGAAGAATGAATATAGAAAAGGAAGGCATACTCTGCAAGGACACAAGTAGAAACAGAGAAAGAATTAGGAAAAAAACAAAACTTTCACAAATTTTGAAGAAAAAAACATTTTAGTGTTTAGTCCTACATCTGCAATAGAGATTCCTTGGAAGAAGCTGTAGATAGACACCATGAGGAAGCCTAAAATGATCATGTATGTTGTCAGATATAAAGAGACGATGAGTTAGTGAACATTTGAGCATTGTGATCAGATACGATCAGAATACTTGTAATTTGTTGTCACTACTAAACTTTGAATACAAGAAACAAAGCCTAAGCTTCAAGTTTATATAAGAGAAATGATATTAGTACAACCATTTTTCGACAACTAATGTGACAACTTTCTCTCTCATACTCACATTATGTTTTTACTTTCTCTCTCTATTGCTTTGGTTTTTGTGTCAATACTTCATTTTCTTTGTAAATCAATGGTTGTCACATAAGTTTTCATTCAAATAGTTGTTCAAATAAAACAATTTTATATAAATACCATCTGTCTACAAAACTAGTAGGCGAAAAATGATTTTGCCATACCTTACTTGAATTTATGGGAGCTTAGGACTTCAATGCCTTATTTGATTTGTTGCAAAATTTGTATTTTTCCACCTCTTTCATGGCGATTGAAGTGAGCTAGATTACTTTTAATAATCATATCGCATGCTTCTTCACGTAATGCATACATGATTAAATCTACAGGTCTGATGGAACAGAAGTTATGGTGGATAACAAATATCTCAAGGCAAACAATCCACAACTGGTAATCCACTATATCTTGGCAATGTTAGATTGAAAGGATATTTTTCTTGTTAATTTTTCATTTCTTGACAGTCTTCAAAATATTTATATGGCCTCTTCTCACCTGAAGTTAATGATTTTTGGAATTTTGCAGCTGATCAATTTTTATGAGCAGCATCTCCGGTACAATCCTACTTAACTGGGCAATGTATTGAAAGTACTTTCTTGTGTGATTATATCTTCCTTTGTTTGTTGTTAGCTATATACAATGGAGTTGTAGATGCACCTCATAGTGAAGGGTTAGTTATTGGTTAGTGTATGATGACAAATGACTATATAACCAAATCTTTTGAAGACCTCTTAGACCAGCTATTCTACATCATGCTTTATCCTCTTTACTCATGAAAAAGGGCCGTATGAAACTGCCTAGATGTTGTGCATTGAACAGCATTTAAATTTGATCCATGTTTCACTTAATCCATCCTACTTTTGTGTCAAACTCGTCCCCTTTCATTTCTTCTACTAGCAAATTTATTCATATATTTTTGGAAGAGATTGATCTTCATGTACTGTTAAAGGACTTTTTTAATTTTCATTTTACATTGTCAAACAATCACTGTATACAAGGTGTACTTTGTATGACTTTCGAGTTAGATTTGTTGATAAAGTAAAATTATTTTCACGATCCAACGTTGTTTTTTTTAATGACACTGTTAAATCATTTTCATAAAGTAAAATGAAGAATCTTATATTTAAAGGATTTAATTTGTTTGGAGACCCCTCTTGGTGAGCTTAATAATCTTTTCTCTTTGATGATATTTTCGGGGATGACATGCTTAGGAATGTTTAGTTTTTTCTTATCAGCTTTGGTCATCTTTTATACCCAAAAACAAAAGAGAAGATTTTGGGTTAAATAATGTTTTTCCTCTTCCCATTTGGGTGAGTTTTAAAAAACCACTAAAAAAAACCTTAATAATCTTTATCATTCAAAAATTTCAACAAAAACAACGTTGTTCCTATTTGAGCAACTGAACTGGTGTGACATGCTGACTGGACAAATTATTTAATTTTTTTTTAAATCCATCACATATTTTTGAAATAAGAAAAAAAAGATTTTGGGTTAAATAATGTTTTTCCTCTTACCATTTGGGTGAGTTTTGTAAAACCACTGTCAAAAAAACCTTAATAAACCCCTTATCATTCAAAGATTCCAACAAAAACAACATTGTTCCCATTTGAGCAACTCAACTGGTGTGACATGCTGGCTGGACAAATTATTTTTTATTCTTTTTAAATCCATCTCATATTTTTGAATATGCTGTCAATTTAAAGGTGTTTTACGCATACTAACAATGTGTTGCCTCATTAATTAAAATTTATGGTCAACGTCCCGACGAGTGAGACAGTCACAAAAATAAAGGAAAATAAATGAGATATAAAACTCAACTCGTATTTGTTTCTCTTACTTTTCATCGAACTCAACCCGTGATTAAATTAAATTTTTATGTGGAAGTACTGGATTTTGCGAAGTGTGTTACCTTAAAATCATATACACCAAGCCACTATTGCAAATAAAAAAAATCACTTGTTAAGTTTATCATATTATTCTCTTTAAAAAAAGAGTTCATTATAATATTTTTAATATATCGTATCAATTATAATTTATACAAAACTTGAAGATAAGTTGTCAACAAGTTGCACCCGTTAATTTTTTCTGAAAAACTAAGGCATATGGATTATAATATAGATCAGATATATCAATTGTTCAATGAATTACAAAAAATATTTTTTTACTTATAATAATAATCGGAGAGTGTATGTTCTAATATTATTTAAATACAAATATGTAGTTATTAGAATGACAACTTTTGTCGAGTAGCAACTATTGAGATATGATTTAGAAAGGTACATATAAACATTCCGACGTTCAAGTTAGTATGAGAGTAAAGAGTGAGGGATAAAAATTGGATAGATAGTGTCTACTTTCAGTTGTGGTCTAAGGACTTTTTATACATCCAATGGTATAGTTAGTAAAGTACCAGAAGTGTTACAACGTTACAAATCTTAAAAAATGTTAAGCTTCTGAACGTTGAGGCACTAGGCCGGAGGTATACTATTTTTTTTTAAAACTCAGTATCTGATCTAAGAATTGACTAATCCGAGGGGATCAATCCCACTGCCCACTTGCAGGGGTCCCGTTTAAGCCGGAGGTATACTATTGATGAAGTAACATATGTGATGCTTAGACCTTATGATGATTAAGCCTCTGTTCGATCAGTATAGGATGATTGTGCCGAAGATGTATTTGGACCCAAAAACAAGAGGATCGAACTTAGGCCTTAAGTCAGTCCAGAACAAATACTACTATACTTATATTACATAAAATTTAGGCTTAATTGCTATTTTCGTCCCTTACCTAAATTTTTTGGTATCGCTTTGGTCCCATAACTAAAATTTGGTCCGTTTTGGTATTTTTAGTTTATCTTCGTTACACATTTTGGTCCCTTCCGTTAGTTTTATTAAAAAATTTTTAGGGTTTGTATCAATCATCTTCTTCATTCTCCTTCCATCCTCTTCTTCATGATCTTCATCATCAACAACACACCAACCAAAAAAAAAAAATCTTTTTCATCATCATCTTCATCAAATCTATAAACATAATAAATTTCATAACTCAATCAACAACCAATTTCATAAGCATTTTTTAATTCCAAGCAACAAAATCAACCTAAATCTCCAAACCCCAAAATCATGATAATTCTGCCCAGAACTCATCTTATTCCCAAAACCCATCTTCTTCATCTCTTCATTGATAATTTTGCCCAGAACACAGTTTTCTCTTCTTCCCATAACCTATTCGAAAATAAAAAATCCATCAACAACAACAAAATGCAACAACAACAACAACAAACAATAACAGCAACAACTAGCAGCATCAACAACAAAATGCAGCAAGAACAACAAACAATAACAATAACCCATCAACAACAAAATTTAGGAAAATTATCAGAAATCAAGAAATTTTGTCTTAAATGATGTTCAACAATAGTGCTTTCATGGCTCACAATCTTTTCCATGTTTACTGTTGAAGCAACTGTAGCATTTTAGATCTGAGTTTGATAACGGTTCAACAACAAGAATTTGATTCAGGAATAGAGAAGAGGTTTTGTTGATTTTAGATCTGAGTTTTACTGTGATGATTTTTTCTTTTTTTTCTTTTTTCTAGGGAGGAGGAAAGAAAAAAACATTCAATGGAGAATCTTCCAATTTCAAGGTTTAATTTTAGCTTTTCTGTATTAATGTTTAAGAATCAATTTGTTTTCTTCCAATTTCAATTTCAAGGTTTGATTTATTTTTCTTTTTCAGTTTTTTGTTTTGCTGAATTTTTTAAGATGGTTGATGAAGGTGGATGAGGAAGATGACGAAGAAGTTGAATGAAGATAATGATTTGAACAAACCCTAACAATTTTATAATAAAATTAATGGAAATGACCAAAATATGTAACGGAAATAAACTTAATATACCATATCGGACCAAATTTTAGTTATGAGATCAAAGCGATACAAAAAATTAGTTAAGGGACGAAAATAACAATTAAGCCTAAAATTTAAGTGGATTAATTCTAATAAAAAACCACTTGTGAGTTTCCCTTTATGTAAAATTTCATCACTGTCCACTGCAATTCATTACGGGTACAAGGATTAATGATTTAAAATTTACGCAATATTAAGTAAATTACTTTAAAATCATCATTTACTCTTATGATATGTTTGATCTGCTTAACAATAAGTACTTAACAGAACAACACAACACAAAACAGAACAACATAAGACAATCTTTTATGATATTGAATAATTTTTTTTCTTATATGATTTTTAGTGGTTAAAAGATTATTTTGGTATTTTAAACAACTTGAATTGAGACAAAAAGTTGTGTTGTGGTTTAACAAAAGACAACAATTTCAGTTTTGTCATGTCCCTTGACTCTAGTTTGTCATGTTCCTGAAACAATTTTACAAAAGAAACACTGTACAACTTAAGTTGTCCTGTCATATCCTTTCATTTTTATCTTATCAAACACACCATTAATTTTTATACTTTTTTTTGGGTACAAACTATTTATCTTTAGACCTTAAATTCACTATTCTTTATAGACACGGAAATGGAAAATGACAAACAATCCACGCCAAAAAGGTAAACAAATTACATAGTGGATGGATATACATGTACAATGTATAGGAAGATTCATTTTAATTTCATCATCAATGGAGTAACAATATTAATTATATCAGTGTAATTTTAAACTATTAAAGTTTTTTGTTTCACTTTTACGTTTGTTAATTTGTTTTTACTACAAAAGCTATACTAGTTCACCTATTCCCCAATTTCCCAGGAATGCCAATATATCCATCCAAAAATAAAATACCTTCAAACATGTACGTGAATTTATGCAAGATAGAGTTAGGAAAATTCCAGGAAGCTTCACAGTACTACATTGGAAAGTCCCATAGCACATTAATGGTAATGTATACCATGCAACCACCCAAAATCTTTTACAACCTTATTATATAGTTTCAATTCAATAACCTTCTTTATCTTAAATATTTAAGCTCATTATAAATTATATACACTATTATATATATTCTTCACCACCCCAACCCAAGAGAGAAATTAAAAAATCCAAAGTTTTAGCTAGTGTTGATCATCTTAAATATACATATGAGCTTCTTCTCAGAGTCTACATCACGACCATTTCGAACCATGAATGAAGATTTGGAGAACAATAATGTAGAGACACCACATAACATTTCATCAAATTCTATTGTGAGAAAGAAGTCAGATATGGTTTTGGTGACAAATAATGTTCGGTTCCAAATACTAAGAAATGTGATGACAAATATGAAAGAGGTGATGTTGGGTACTAAGCTTGTTGTGCTTTTTCCGGCTGTTCCTTTAGCTGTTGCTGCTGATTTTTATAGCCTTGGAAGGGTAAGTGTAATTAGCTTCATTAATTCATATTATGACTTCTTATTAGTTTTTTAAACAATAATATTAGCATTTGTTAGTTTTTTAAACCGAGGATTGTGATCTTATTTATCACTTCTTTCGTTAATAGTATGTACGTTACACATTGCATGTATCATGTATGCACGCTTGTAAGTTATATGTGAACTCAATTGTTATTAGTTGTTTCTTGAAATGTGTTATTAGTTATAAATATTTATTCAAATTTTAAACAACTTTTAATGTTTCTATTTCACAAGAAATAGATTTCAAGTTAGAAAAATTACATCCCTCAAAAAAATAGTTAGAATAATTATATTTTCAAACAACTTTAGTGTTTTTTAAAGGAATGAATTTTTTTTCTTTTTCTGTTAACCCATCGATTTTCAGTTAAAAGGTTTTCAACTTTTAAAGCAATGAATTAGATTTCAACTTTAGCGAGTTTTTCTTACGATATAAGGGAGAATCACCAAGCTCAAGGAAAATGTACAAGGAAATCCACCAATAACCTTTAAATTGCGTGAGAGCACAAAAAATTTCGTCATTTTCCTTAATTAAATAATCCAATTTTTTAACTATAAAATTTATAGCTTTTTGTATAATGCTTAGTATAAGTAGTGTCTAAAAAATCCTTATCATTATCATTATACATAAGAAAGTCTATTTTTTTTGTAAAAAAAATAAGAAGAATGGTTTGATAGCCGTGAGAAAAAGGTAGATATTGATTGTAGGATTAAAGTAATTCAAAATGAAAGTTATTTGAAAAAAATATTAAATACGAAAAATTGATGTGCCTTTAAATAATTAGTTATTGAATAATATAGTCAAAAATTTAGGATTAAAAATTGTCATCATGTATGAAACAAGAAAATTAATGTGATTTTACCTCAAAAGAAAAAAGAAAATATGATTTAGTTGTTTGTCAAATAATATAATTGTTTTTCTGCAACGTAGCCCTGGATTTTTGCTTTGAGCCTACTTGGACTTGCTCCCCTAGCTGAACGTGTCAGCTTCCTCACTGAGTAAGTTTGCGTGTTACATTCTAATTTTAATTTTACTCACTATAGTAATATGATTATTTTTCAGATTTCATGCGTTTCTAACATTTGCTATCTAATTTTTTGTTACTGAAAATTTTCACATGAACTGCTTGAACTTGAAGGCAAATTGCATATTTCACCGGCCCGACAGGTACGGATGCTCTTTCATTTCAGATAAATCTTGCAACATCTTATTTTTATATATCAGTAAAAAAATATGATCAAATTAAGTTATATGAAAAGTCAACGTAGTCAAATTGCAATATATATTTAGAAATGAAATCAATATTATCTAATAGTAGACAATTTTACCTTGTACCCCGTTTGGAGATCCTACCCTTAATCACTTATAATTTTTCTATTTATCAAATTCTGTAAGTAAATTCTAAATTTTTAAATAATTTCTTTTTCTTTTAACAAATTTCAAATTTGAAGTTTTTCAGAAATTTCAATAAACTGAGCCATCCAAAACAATTTGTGTGAATATTTCAGTTGGAGGGCTTCTAAATGCAACTTGTGGTAATGCAACCGAGATGATCATAGCAATATTAGCACTTCATCAGAACAAAATACATGTTGTCAAGTTCTCCTTGCTTGGTTCAATTCTTTCAAACCTTCTCTTGGTTCTAGGCAGCTCACTCCTTTGTGGTGGCTTAGCAAACCTTAAGAGGGAGCAAAGATATGACAGAGTGAGTATATGTTATTTTTCACTTTTTAATTACAGATTGTGCATACTAAAAGAATATAATTGGCAACCTAAGTTAAGAGCTGAAATAATAAAATTTGTCACTAATTTCTTTATTTTTATTTTTATAAGTCTAGTGGTAAAAGGGTTGTTAAAATCGCAAGTAAACTCATGAAATTGTACGATTTCGAATGTCTAAACTTGAATTTTAGCAAACTTGATAAATACATAAATATTCGATAAGGTCATAATCTAATAAACATATTATTCTCTCTTTCATTTATAAATTTTTTTCCTAATTTGTGTGAAATGGTCAAATATGTCGATTATTGTGGGATAGAATGAGCATGTTATTTGATTTTCGTTGATAATTTAATTTTGTTTAACTGATCAATTTGTTATGTTATTTGATGATTAAATGAACAGAAACAAGCAGATGTAAATTCATTGCTTTTGTTGCTTGGATTGCTATGCCATTTGCTGCCATTGATGTTCAAGTATGCCTTGGCTGGTGGCAATCATTCTATAGCCAATTCTACTCTTCAATTGTCAAGAGCCAGCAGTGTTGTTATGCTTCTAGCATATGTTGCATATATCTTCTTCCAATTGAAAACTCATCGAAAAATATTTGATGCACAAGAGGTTATTACTATTTATGTAATTTCACATTTGAGCACAATTGTATATTGATTTATACCAAAGAATTTAATCAGTATACTCTGTCATTGTACGATTATTTTACACATATCATAATAATTAAACTCTATACCAAAATAGAATCATAAGATAAATGTAGCCACTTAAATTGAGTATTATCTTCATACACAGTCAATGTAAAAAGTTTTACACTATCATCACATCACAATATTCAATCAATCATATATTTGGTGTGGTTATAGTAAAAGTCAAATGTTTTTAATTATTTAACAATTATAATTGATTGACGATGTAAAAACTATTTAGACAAACAATGTATATGAATTTAATCCACTTAAATTATGTGTGAGGTTTAATTTTCAGGTGGATGATGAAGATGATGAAAAAGCAGTGATAGGATTTTGGAGTGCATTTAGTTGGTTGGTGGGTATGACATTGGTCATATCTGTGCTTTCTGAGTATGTAGTGGGAACCATTGAGGTAAAGAGTACTAATATGTTTATTTTGGTTATAGTTAGCTGAATTTTCAATGACATTTAAATTGAATACAAAATTAGATCAATGGATTAAGTATCTAACCATTTTATGCATAATAAATAACTAGGCTGCTTCAGATTCTTGGGGTATTTCTGTTAGCTTCATTAGCATAATTTTGCTACCAATTGTTGGGAATGCTGCAGAACATGCTGGCTCAATCATATTTGCTTACAAGAACAAACTGGTACGGGTTTATCCAAATTATTTACAAAGAAGAATTTTCAATTTCTTAAAGGCACTGTTTGGTTTACTAAAATGCAGGACATATCTTTAGGTGTTGCTATGGGATCTGCTACTCAAATTTCTATGTTTGTGGTAAGACTAAGTTATTGCAAATTGCAATAATCTTTGATAGTTTCAGTTTTACATATATATATTCTAAAAAAAATTAATTGATATCTATATGTTTATACTAAAGTATTTTTAACTTTGTTAGTTTATCTTATATATATTTGTTTTTTAATTTTTGAAGGCAAAGAGAATAAATAGTCCTAGAGTATACTAATTTTGTTTATCTTATAATATTTTATTTTTCAATGGTGACTTTACACCACTAAATTTGGATTATGCAATAATCAATTTCAGGTTCCATTAAGTGTGATTGTTGCATGGATAATGGGTATACGAATGGATTTGGACTTCAATCTTCTTGAAACTGGATGTCTTGGTTTTGCAATTATTGTTACAGCCTTCACTTTACAGGTCTGCATAATGCCTTCATAGTTCATACATTCCACTTTCTCTTTTATTTTATTTTCTTATCTTTTGTTAAATCTTTTGTAGGATGGAACTTCACACTATTTGAAAGGAGTGATTCTTACTCTATGTTACATTGTCATTTCTGCATGTTTTTTCGTTCTCAAAACTCCACAAATCAGTAAGTATAGCTAGCTAGATATCATAAATAGTAAAACTTCAATTTGTTCATATATTTTAATTTTAATCTCTAATTTTGATGTTGTACCATATGACAAATAGTACAAATATTCATTTGGGAACAATCAGCAGAAGTTCTCTCCTTTGTGAAATAAAAATTAAGTACTAAGTGAAAACAAACAAAACAAAGAAAATAAGGAAACAAGTTAAAAGAATTACACAATTTTTTTTTTTATCGAAACTCTTATTTTCTTTCAAAAAATTGTAGGGATAGTTGAAAGAAGACATTCTAATGTTTCTTCACAAATAAATTACAAGATCTTGGCACGTTCATCACTTTTTCAATGGACCGTCAATTTTTGTGATTACTTGATTATAGTGCACCATCAAACTATAAGGAGTGAATTCCAACTTTATGTTCTTTTTTGTTGATAGATGTTTCTTTAAACATTCTTATTTACTGTTGCAGATCATTATGGTATCGCCATGCTTTGAAGTATCTTCATTTGAATGACTTTGTTTCCCCGTGGTGAGAAAAACAATCTGCCCGACGGATGACTGAAATTCTTCGCTCCAGATTTGAAGTTGGATTTCTGTTAATGGATTTCATGTTTGCCTTCGAAACTGAAGCTGTGAGATTAATCATAAATTTGAAGTAGATATTTGAATGCTTGTATTTTACTTGGCAATAAGGCTTTTTTTGGTCAAATTCTTGGAAATTTGGTTTAACATTATCATTTTGGTTGTGTTGTTTTACTTTATTTTGATTCTCCATATTTATGAAATTAATTCATGTATACCCACTTTCACGTACCTTCAAAAAATAAAAACATTACAAGTATTCCCTATTGCGTCGAATGTAAATTAAATAAAAGAGTACGAATCAAGGAATAAAAAACTCTGGTGATGAATCTTTTTGTTTAAATTTTTTGCCCACCTGTTTAAAAATACTGGAACGATTCACAAGTTATCTTGTCCTATTGAATCTGGAAATAATTAATAACATATATAGATCTTATTTTAAATGGATAAGTATGTGCTATGTAGAATTCAAATTATTATTTCTAAAGCTTATTTTTTTTCCTTATATAATTGGTCATTCCATTATTTTTAAGTAGTATGCAAAAGCTTCAAGATAACAAAAAATGAGGGAAAACCAAAATTGGACCAGTGTTTGGACTTACCATTGTTATAAAAAGAACACTACAAATGTTGAGCAAAACAATTCAAGAAAATCCCCAGAAAAATTAGGCTCTAAAATTTAAATTCCTTTTGGAATCAGCATGATCCAACAAAAATTAACAAAACAGCTGGGTCTCACGTCATCTTCAATAAACAACGTGCAATAATAATTCTCTAGAGTACCTTCAACATGATTTCGTAGCATCCAAAACCTTATACAATGCATAAATCATCTACTACTACTATGATGTCAAAGGGTAGCTAATCCCCTATACCAAACCTCCTATCAATAATGCATTTTTATCTCTTCTGGAAATTCAATAATTTGACTGATGCAGCAAAACTACCAAAGAATAGGAGAATAAATGCAATCAGAACTATCACACTAAGAACCACGGACGAAATTCCGTTGATTTTCTGATCATATCCAAGAGTTACAGATAAATACTCTTTCACAGTCCCTTCGAATCCTGGTCCCACAATTTTTGTTTCTACATCACCAAGCTGAGATGTTATAATGCCACGTAACGTCCATTGAACAGGGCAGATATAGTAGAACCAAATCCACCATCCAGGAATATGCTGAGACATCCATAATCATTGACACATTATTAGTATAGTATTTAGAAGCCAACAGAAAAGTAACTTATCCTGGCTTAACAAGCCCGGAAAAGTTTCTCACTTTAAGAAACTGTAAACAAACATTTTGGATGTACCAAAATTGTAACAAACAAAGAATTACAAGTGTCTCTTTTATTAGTCTTTTAGTCATCAAATATGTTACTACGGATGTGTTTGTGAATTCAACTCATTTAGAGATTATAGTGACAATGCTTCAGATCAAGAGACCATTACTTTTTTTACTAAACATTCAGAGAACATGGTGTTTGATCATTTTTTTAAAAGCAAAAGACAAAATATATGACAGCATTAACAATAATTCTAGTTTTTTTTTTGGCAAATTATCCTTAATATTAATTATTATACTATACACTAAAATTGTATCTTTCTTTCAATTATGCCCTTAAATAACTTAGCCTATAAAAATGGTATATTTGCATAGCATATTTGTTATATTTTTTGTGTCATTGAAAAAGATAAATGTGGGTTGTTACAATTTGAGAGAGGACAGGTCTTAATGCTAGTATATATAAACTACATTATTCTAGGATTTCAAATATTAGACTCCATCTGCAAAAAAAAAAAAAAAAACACTACAAACTCCAATTGTAAATTCTAATACACACACAAACGGTATGAACTGTCATATTATTCTGAGTTTTCGACACCTTATTACGCCATGTTAAATTAATGACTAATTTATTTGAGTTTGGAAAGAAACTTTCTAAATTTAAGGCAATCTCAGTATAGCCATTAGCTTTATTAACTCACTTTTTATACTGTCTTAAGCATCAAGTTCCTAAGAAAAGAATCTTGTTAAATCCAGAGTTTTACAACATGTAAATAATCAAGCTTTAAAAAAAAACAACTTAAAGATTTAAAAAGATTGAAACTTACTGATTTTGGGATAAGAAAACCAGAAAGAAGATTCCACAGGGAGTAAAATGCTGAAGAAATAACAGCAGCAAATTGTTGTGAAGGTGTAAGACCAACAGCCATCATTCCATAAAAGGTGAAGTAGGTAAAGGTTAAGAACATGAACAATAGATAGAGCAAAAACTTCCCTGCAATAAATAAAATCATACATTAAAAGTGGAATGCAAACATACATAAAATATCGAAAGTTGATATATATATTTTTTACAAGAAAATATGGGAAGTAGACGTGTTACCGGCTGTCTTCTCAAAATTGACCATAAAATATGTTATTAAGCCAAACACTATTGTCTGAACAGCAATGTATGGTATCTCAACAAGCCCCTGACAATCAGATTAAACAATCATTATAAGTAATTGATTAACATGGTATAAATAAGTCTTGGATATAATTTCCACTGTTGTGAGACCTACCTGGGCTGCTCCATATGCCAATGGAGTGTACATTCCTGCTGCTTTCTCTCTATAAAATACTGTCCTTTCTATTGAAACAACTGGTTGTACAGAAGAAGCGTTGTTTACCCCAAGAAACAAGCATGCAGAATAAAGAGCTCCCATAAGCACAAACAGCTCTTGAGTTGATGCTCTACAAAATATTTTTTATATTTACTGTGTCATTTGTACCGAATGAAGACTTGTATATACTATTATTCCAATTTCAGTCTCTTATTTGATTTAAACATTCATGAAATAGCTCCTTTACAATAAATGAGAAGACACAAATTACCTTTTTGAACCAATATCCCAAAATACACTACCAAATATCAAAGCACTGATTGTGGTGAAGTACATCCTCATGGCATTATATGACGGGCTTCTCCAGTACACAAGATTTTGTTTCCATAAGCACAGATAAAGTTGGGACAACGGATTTTGTGAATATATTGTGTCAAACTTCAGTGGTTGGAATCCTTCAGGAGGACGCTCGAATTCTAAAATAGAAGCCTCCACCCCCCTGATCAAAACATTGACATAACAGTTAAGTAATTCATCTTAAAATAATATTTCTAATCTACCATCTGTAGCTTAAGGGTTGCATCATTTTTTATTATTAGTTCTTTAACATTTCTAGAACATGAGTCTTTCATTCATACCATATCTCTCCAGCATTACCTAAAAAATAAGAACAAAAAGACTTGGGCAATAGAAGCTAATGAACATAACATTAGAAACACCTGAATTGTACCGAATTATTATAAATTTCAGTTTATTATAAGTTCTTTAACATTTCTAGAACATGAGCCTTTCATTCATACCATATCTCTCCAGCATTACCTAAAAATAAGAATGAAAAGACTTGGGCAATAGAAGCTAATAAACATAACATTAGAAACACCTGAATTGCGCTGAATTCTTGTAAATTTCAGCAAAATCTGAACCAATTTTCTCTTCAACAGAAGGTGTAGTGACCTCAAGTACCCAGGTAGCTGGATTGTAGCCACTTGGAATAGGGGGGACACCAGTGATTCCCTGCAGAGCAGATAGGAAAACAACCAAAAGTATAATCGCAGGAAAGCGCACTTGTATTCTGACATTTGTTTCAGAAAAAGAAATACAGAAAAATAATGAAGCATAGGCATTTCTGGGTAATACATGTTCCTTGGATAGCTTAGATATTGGAAAAAGACAAATACATGAGAAGTTAAATCTAGACTATAAAAGAGTGTTCTCCTTGATAAATAATGCAATTATACGTTATTATCCACTGCTAGGCTCTCTCTCTCTTTGTTCTTCTGTAAGTATTCTATTCTTTTCCGCACAACTCCCTAATCGCATATTCATCAAAGTAGGACCTAATTCCACAATGTAGAACGGGTTTGGATCCTCTCCTACATGCATCCCTCTCTAACAAAATAAATGTGAGGGAAAGGAGTTAGAAAATAGAAGATTTTTTTTTTAGGAAATAATTAAAAGATATATAGAAAAATGTTGTGGGAGAGGGATGCAGAAAAGTTTTGTGGGAGAGGATCCAAATCCATGTAGGACTACACCGATCATGGCTCCTTTTAGTAAAATCTAGAAATGCCGAGAAGAATCTTCAAATCTTCAAAATTAGGACTACAGAAAAATTGAGCTAGGGTCATAAACATCTAACTTCTAGAAAATCATATTTTCGTTATTCAAGCCTAATGTTTCATAAAATAGAAAGAAGTCAGAGAACAAAATTAGTTTTGAAGAAAAAATAGGATGTTTTCATGCAGTTGTAGACGACAGACAAGTTATGCACACAAGATAGACATTTAGGAGAGACACTAAGGAGTAAATTATTCGCAGCATGCAGCATTAAATGGTGTCATTTTCTTTGTTTGCTTTAAAAAGATGGTGTGATCTTAAGTTTTATTTGTTAAGTTTGCACCATGGTGTACGGATAATCATATGATCAATGCGTAAAAAGTAGTGATTATGGTGATAAAAGTATAATAATAATAATAATAATAATAATAATAATAATAATAATAATAATAATAATAAGGGTCTTGTTAACGAGTGCCCCCGGGGGGGCACTCTTTAAGCATTGCAAATTTAGTAATTATTCTTTTAAAAAGTCAACTATTACAATTTTCAATGCATTCAATACACAACTTTTCATTTAAAACTTACTATTTAAAGTGTTTAAAGAGTGCCCCGGGGGCACTCGTTAACATTTTCCTAATAATAATAATAATAGTAATAAATTGTAATGTCATCACCTGAAAATAGTCTATCAATGTCTGTGAATGCGAACCAATCTTTCCCCCATAAATAACTCGTCCCCCACGTTTCATAAGAAGTAACTGGGTACCAAAAACTAAAGTTTAGACTTGTTGATAGAAGCACATGCACCATTAGTTATCAAAACAATCAACTGACAAAAAACATAATTGAACTAACTTCATCAAATGCTTCAAAAATATCAATACTTGGTTGATGTATGGTACAGACAACAGTTCTTCCAGTATCAACAGTATTGCGAACAGTTCGCATAACGATAGCTGCGGCACGAGCATCAAGTCCAGATGTAGGCTCGTCCATAAAAATAATGGAAGGGTTTGCTACAAGCTCCACTGCAATTGTTAATCTCTTCCTCTGCTCTGTTGATAAACCAGAACTACCTGGCATACCAACCAAAGCATATCTCAAAGAATCAAGCTCAACCAGTTTCATTACTTGTTCAACAAATTCCTGTAAAATATTTTAATGAGTTAAAGTTTGTAAAATTCAATAGTCAAAACAATCAGATATACAATGGGTTATGAAGCAAATTACACGTCTTTTATCAATGCTGATTTCCTTTGGAAGGCGAAGAGATGCAGAAAACCACAGCGACTCCTCAATGGTAACTTGAGGAGAATGTATATCATTTTGTTCAACATATCCCGATATTCTGGCAAATGTTTGTTGCTCTTTTGGGTAACCAGATATTTTGATGTCCCCTTCTATATACCCTCCAGTTTTCCTGCCAGCAAGTACATCCATTAGAGTGGTCTTTCCAGCCCCACTAGAACCCACTAGTGCTGTAAGGACGCCGGGTGAGAAAACTCCGCTTACATCTGATAAGAGTTGCAACTTTGTTTCAACTATGCCTTGATTTCTTATTTCCTGTAAAAGTAATTCTTTAGAATAAGTTAATCAAAAATATATCTCCTAATTTTTCTGGTGCTTATGTCTTTTGCATATATAGACAGTATTTTATGGAATTAGTAATTACAGATCCTCCCACCTTTGGCATATCAACATAATAATTGACATTATGGAATGTCATTGTCAATGGTTGAAATGGAAGAATCATTCCCTTCGTATTACCGTTGCCTCTTCTAGACCTGGAATTGGTACTCATTTCAGAGACCTGATTACTAACTGCATAGCCAATTCATTTATTGTTGATATTTTTGGTCAATACACTATCCATCTTTAAATATGTTGGTTCATCAAAGTGAAGCAGATAATAAACATTATTCGTGCAAATTATGGCTAGCTCATTACCAGAATTCTTATCTGAACCATCATCATCCAGAGGGATAACTGTGCGTGGCTTTTGAAGTGCTGTAATAAAAGGAACGGAAAAACAGGATATCATAACAATATATAACATATAAATACAAAAATGTATGACTAGATGCTCATTGCCCATAGAAAATAATTATATATTAGGAGAGTGCATATTCTTAAATGAAAAAACTGGAGAAAATACTATTCAAAACTTACGATTCAGATAGGCCAAGGCCAGAGTGACCATGCAATTGAAAAAAATTGCATAGAGTATTAAAATTCCAGCACCAGCCCAGTACCAGTAATCATCAACTGGTAGATTGTTTGAAACGAGGATGTTGTAACCTACTGTGTTGTTCCCAATTGCTGATTTCTGCAGACAATAATTAATATTATAGTACATAAATATTCTATAAAGTCATTCAAACTAAAGATAGCTTATGATGATTTATTCCTTCATACTAAGATTTTGATTAGTTGATTGTTGGCATATCAATTAAGTCTCCATAATCAGGTTGTCAAAATTTGAATCCATGTCAATCCTATATTCTTTATAGTACTTGAATTAAGTTTCAGCAAGATTTATAGTTTTAGTAGGCCTAAGTTTTGACCACGTGTAAAGCACAAAAGACAATCAGGAGTAAGGTATTTAAAATAAAATTACTCAAAATTTTCTCAGTAGTGTTCTTCCTTGACAGTTTATTAACAAATGAATTCATTGGCAGAAAATTACGCAGTTAGGTATGCCAAATATAATACCTTCATCCATCTGGAAGCAGTAAATTCATTAACTGTAATTGCACGTTGTCCATAGGTAAGGGGTGACAACCAGTAGCCCCATATCCACCATGGCTTGATCATTCCTGAAGGAATAACAACCAAATAACTAACAGCAATGCTGTTAACATTTCTCTAACAAGATGTGGATCTGTGCTTACCTTTAGGTACAATAAATCCTCCCAGCAAGAAAATAATCAGCAGTGCAGCTGAGCCAAATGTATTGGCAAGAACCATATCTCGTGCAATAGAAGCCATCATCCCGAAAAGACCTAATGCCATTTGGTGCACTACAATAAGTATAAACATGTAGCGAAAAAACCTGAAACATTTAACAAAAAGCAATGACATAGAAGGTATAAAAGAATACTTTGAACAGAAAAATGCAATAAAATAAAGATACCTTCCTGCTGCAGGGGCAAATCCAACACTGTAATATACAACAGCAGCCCATATAAGAGCCTCAATAACAGAGTAAGGTACACGGAGAATCCAACTGGTAAAAGACCATGCCCATGCAGGATAGAATAAATTATCTCTTTGCTTGTAAAATACTGGGAGCCGCGATATCATCAGAGGAAGCTCAGAAAACCCATTAAACATCATGTGAACAAGCCCAAAGAATAGAGCAGAGAGATAAAGGCTCCCATAAGACTCATCTGTAGGATGCAACCTTGTTCGCAGGAAAACTGTACATGTGACGAATCCAACAAAAGCAACCTAGGGGCAACATGATCAAATATATAAATAAATGAAACTAGTTACAAAATAAATTAATAATAAAGACTTCAATGATATAAGAATAACAGGTTCTTTCTTTTTAATTTTGAAATAAGTAAAAACAAAAAATCAAAGAGTAAGTATAAATACGGTATCTAATAAAAAAAATACCTGGAAGGTTCTAAAAATATAAAGGAAACTATGCCTTTTGATCAAAAGGACTTCTCGGTTAAAGCAAGCTTTTGTGACCTCCAATTTTGACACAGCATATTTTTTTTGAGCCAAAGCTGAAGGATGGCACTTCGATTTATCATATGGATGAGCCTGTAAGGAGTCCATATACCTTCCAAATCTAGAATTTCTAAAGGCTTCTGCAATCTCACGAACTGAGATAAATTCATATGGTTTAGAAGGATCAGCCCAGTATTGTGCTTGATCCTTTTTAGAGGTGACCTGAGTAAAGCAAAGTTAAACAAAAATCATATGAAGCACTTGACCATGAGAGTATCTTTACAGGATATATAAATATATATATACCTCTTGAAGGAAGTCTGCAATCCCCTTACGTGGTGGAAGTTGAAAACCTATTGACTCAAAAAATTCAAGCACATCTTCTCTAGGGCCTTCATATATAACATGCCCTTCGGACAGAAGCACCAGATCATCAAATAGCTCAAATGTTTCAGGAGCTGGTTGAAGGAGTGCCATGAGTACTGTAGCCTCCATCTGATGAACAAAATTCTTTATGCATTTCACTATCTGGTATGTAGTAGAGCTATCAAGCCCAGTTGATATTTCGTCCATAAATAGCGTTTTTCTAGGACCAACGATCATTTCGCCTAAAAAATATAATATAAGATGTCAGTGATTACTGCAACCGAACTTAAATCAGAGTCATCACAATATTTGAAGTCTTCTAGTTCAGATGAAGTAAACCAAATTATAAAATTAATGGATTTTTGTCTTCAGTTATGCATAATCAAACCCAGATGTGATATATGAGTTACAAGCATTATCGCCAAAAATTGTGTGTCAATTTTAGCAACAATGCAATAACCTTTAAAGGGAAATGCATCTTCCACTATTTCTATACTTCTAGCCAATGTTGAAAACAAGATTATAAATGATAACGGAACACTTCTTTTGATTCACCTCACCCAAAATTCTTTAAACATTTTTTAATTAGAAACATAACTTTACCCAAAGGGAAAAAAAGAGTACCAGAACATTGACATACATTCGATGCTAAAGGCAAATAAAGAAAATTCTAGAAGAAGAGCAAGATACCTGTTGTAACTCTCTTTCTTTGGCCCCCAGAGACTCCCCTGGTCATTTCGTTACCAACTATTGTATCTGAACATACATCAAGACCAAGTACCTTCAAAATGTAATCAGTGTTCACACTGTGCTTTTTACCCCCAACAGAGGATGCCTGTAGAGTTAATAGTTTCCCATTAGACATCATTAGGAGACCCCTGCATATACAGGGGGATCAATCAGATATCATAAATACAATACAACACGACGAATTTAAGATGATAACCTTCATAAATGCATCTATTTCTGGACTAGGTCGTATGTTCCTTTCATTCTCTAGGTGGCCGAGATCTTTCGTGTATTCTGTAGGAAAAAGTTGAAAGATTAAAAGAAAGGGAAATACATCAGGAACTCACACATAATTGTAAGGTCTTGGGTTGAAACCTGAACAAAGGCATCCAGCCTAGCAATATCAACATTGTCAGTTGGGCTAGGGTGCTAGGTCATATGGACACTTTCTTAAACGCATTTTGGCATACAATTTACTGTCAAATATACAAATAAAATCCATTAACATAATAATGTTAGTATACCTGCAAAACCTTCTTCTGCCCCTTGACATCTAGCACCAAAATCCAGAGTTTCTCGGACTGTCAGTTCAGGAATGTGATTATCTGTTTGGCTAATATATGCAGAAGTCCTTCTAACATAAAAATCATCTATCTCATGGCCGTTGTATGTTATGCTACCAGTTTTCTGTAAGAATAACAAACAAAAAAAAAACAGTAAGAAGATGATGGGTGAGACTAACCTGTTTAGTACCCAAACTTCAGATTCAAGGATGTCCCGTGTATGATCACTTCCACTTTCTCAAATCTCAAATTATTACAATGTCACATGTCAGTGTCGTGTCCCAATGTGCATGCTTGATAGTTTAGGAAATTGTTGGCATATCGTTTCTCCACAAAGGATTACGATTCGGAAACAAGTGCGAACACCCAGAGACTCTGCATACATACTTCCTAATCCCATCCCAAAACTATAGTACATAGCTGGCAGCCTTGAATTACAGGAGCAGATTTTCACACTCAGTCACCCATAAACATAACAAGCAGAATGAACCCCAATTCATCCAATCTATATTTTGGTGTCATTAATCAAACCTCAAAAAAATTAAAAAAAGTTGACATCTCTTTTGGTAAAGTTGCAACGAGAAACAGTAGCACTGGAAGCCAACGTAAATGTGAATATGTGATATTTAAGAATTTCAAATATGTATTTTCCAATTTACAAAAATGAAAGACTATTTTCCCTCAAAAAAAAAAAAATGAAAGACTATTTATGACCTATGCTTATAATTGCGATTAGTAATTTTCATATTCAACCTTATATTTTTGTCAAAAAAATATTCAATCTTATATTATTCTTTGATCCAATACGTTTTCTCTTTGATACGGTATCTAGGGAAAATGGGTATTATTTTTCATAGGATGGATTTTACTATTATGTATAAATTTGTATATGTTAAAAAGGTTCAAAATATATACACAAACACTAAATTAGTTCGACCCGTAGAAAATAAAATAATGTTTCCTTTTATAAAATGATATCTTTAGAAGTACAAGAATTATGAAGGATTTAATTTTTTATACAAAATTTTAGTTATTTCACACATGTTTTGTCACATTATTTAATAAATATTTTGTTAAGAAATTATTTACGAAGAGATTAATTAATAAATACGACAACTCTTGTTTTGTCAAACACATTTGTTGGAATAAAAAAAAGGACATATTTGTTGATGTTGCAAAACATTATTTTTTAAAATCCATTTACAAATAGATCATTAATGCCACTACACAGTGTTGTATTATTTATTGTTTTTTAAGGAATTTTATTTATTGTTTAGAAACAATTTGTTAAAACCATAAAGTGTAATAATGAATATCATAAGAATTTGAAAACAAAATTGTGATAAATAAGATTAAATTAGTCTATGATTATTTAAATTGACTATTTGTAAATTTATGAACCCAAGCCTTAAAAGGAAAAAGAATAGATTGTTTCTTAAAAAGTCTGGTGGTCAGGCATCATTTATTACTATGAAGCAACCGAAAACCCTACCCTTTCTTTTTTGGACAAAAACTGAAAACCCTACCTAATAGTGAATTATATAACTTAATAACTTAAGACCTTAAAGGGACAAAGAATAGATTGTTTCTTAAGAAGTCTGGGTTGTCGGACGTCATTTATTACAATGAAGTAACTGAAAATCCTACTTTTTTTTATTTTGGACAAAAACTGAAAACCCTACCGAATAGTATCTGACCAATAGTTATAAGGACTAATCTAAAAAATTCATTTAAAGAGAAGCCAAATGCTCCCATACAAACATTCTACGTGATCAAACCATCTATATCACAGTACAGGCAGAGAAAAATCACGGAGGAGAAAATGGGGTTATAATGGAATAGTTATGAATTTGATTTTCTATCTTTTTTATTACATCACGTTGATATATAATCTAGAAAACTTATGTCTTGAGATTTATTACAAGACATTAATTAATTAAGTATTATAATGTCGTTTTCGTATCACAAACAAAGCCTATCCGTTTGATTAAACTATTTTAAATAAAAAAGAAAGAAAACAAGGACAAGCTAGCTCATAAGTTTAACGACCTTGCTCGCAAGTTAGTTTGATAAAATAGCTAGGGTCACAAAGTTAGATCAGCATATCATAACCTACTTGAAGTTGAACATGTTGCTAACTTACTATATTTTTTGGATATGACATTTGGACTTTTTTTTTTTTGAATAATGATATGACATTTGGACTTATAACTCACTATTTTTGTCTAATGTGTTCCCTTTGTTTTGAACTTGAATTTCCTCTAATTACAGGACGCTGTAATAGTTAAGGAGTCCATAGAATAGCATCTTGTCCTTCAATTTAACATTGATATTTTAGACACCATATTAATCCCCAAACCCATTTAACATATTATTTATATTACATTATCCAAACTTATCACATCATTTTTGTTTCTATCTTTCTTCCATCTCAAAGTGTACACTCATATAAGATATTCACCAACAATTTGCTTAATTTTTTTTTTTTATAAAAGAAGCATAAAGTTATATATATATATATATAATTAGGCAAATTCTATGGTACACCCAATATATTTGAGTGTACCGGTACACTCACTATTTAAATTAATAGTTAAATGAGTTGTTTTTTGAAGAAAAATATCATTTTTTATCATTTATAATTATAATAACTAAATCTTATTCATCAAAAGTGTCAACGAAATAAAATTAATTTTTTTTTGAATTTTTATCACTCATAATTGAGAATATTGATTATTTTTTACTAAAAAATTACTATGATTCTTATAAACAATGAAATGATGTTTTTT
>Ga0228710_1003959_pt1 | contig 23447 bp, 11 predicted proteins | sample MedpolnodulmetaG_FD_177995 | JGI IMG/M metagenome (GOLD analysis project Ga0228710, IMG submission 177995) | Root nodule microbial communities from Medicago polymorpha collected in Santa Monica, California, United States - pink nodules | ecosystem: Host-associated > Plants > Roots > Nodule...
CTTAAATTGTTTTTTTTTTTTTTTTTATATATAGGATAGATAATGAAGAAGTGAAATAAAGTGTGCCATTATAGGTCAAATCTTCTATAGGTGATACTGTGTGGCCCTCATCTAACTTGGTTAGATCATTTTAAAAGAAAATATATTATTATTTTTTTTTACCACATATTATCGATATTTAAAAAAATAATAATCAGACTTCAGTACCTCTTTCAAGTCACCTTTCTTTGTCCCTTGCCAATTGAATAATAGACGGTATAATTGTTTGTGTCTAACTAAGACTATGAACTTCTTGACTTCTCATATATTTATAGCGAATATAATTGATGCACGATAAACTTGTCAACTTAAGGTTAAATATCGATTCTTATTTTTGGTAGGATTTGTTTCCCTTAGAGATTTAAGAAGACTTTACTCGTAATAGGTTAGCTCACCTTTCTTTGTCCCTTGCCAATTGAAGAATAAATGGTTTAATTGTTTGTGCCTAACTAAGAATATGAACTTCTTAATTTCTCATATTTATAGCAAATATGTACGACAAACTTGCCAACTTAGGGTTGAATATCGATTCTAATTTTTGGTAGGATTTGATTCCCTTAAAAATTTAAGAAGACTTTACTCGTAATAGGTTAAGTGATCCATCATTTTGGTATATGTCTCCTTACTCTCACCTTGTATTTCTTCTTCTTCTTCTTATTTTTTTAAAAAAAATAATAAATTGATGAAGGCAGTTTATTCCATATTTTCAATGCTAACAATCCTGTGTTTTCCATCCTCTAAAAGAAAATACTATGTATTCTATGAAATGATAATGAAAAATGCATAGCAATAGAAATAATTGGCCACTACCCCCATAATTCTGTTAAACAACTTAGTAACCATTATTTGATTACTTAGAAATTGGATAAGTGTACATTCATTAGTTTTCATGAGTGAATTGCTCGTACTATAATAACATTATTCTTTTGGGAAATGTTAACGAGTGCTTTCGGGGCACTCTTTAAGAGCCTAGAATAGTAATTTTTTATGAAAACTTGTGTATTTAATACATTGAAAATTGAACTGCTTGACTTTTTTAAAGAATAACTTCCTAATTTAGCATGCTTAAGAGTGCCCCGAAAACACTCGTTAAAGACCCTATTCTTTTACATATGCAGCAATTGATTCAACTGCACCCCATTTGTCTAAAGCAAAATCCAAGGCAGACTCATTTAAGCAAAAAGTGGCGTATTTTCAAAAAATTAAAACAAAACATTTATTTTCTAGTACAAAACAAAAATATTTCTATAGGAACTAAAAATATAAAGTAGTACATTTACATGTATAAAAACATATGAGAAATGCTAATGATACTAAAAAAAAGAAGTGATATAGTAGTGATTGCATTGAAAATTGTATAATAAATTCATAAAAAGTTAAAAAAGTTTCTTTTTCAATTTTTATTTTTTTTAGTATCTTTAATCAGTACCCAGAGACACTGGTTAACATGACCCAAAACATATTTATACCTTCTTTAAAATTGATAAGGAGAAAATGAATAAATAAATGGAATAATAGAATATGCATAGTACCTGTTGCAGTGAAAACTAGGATCACTCCCCTTATCACATATTCCTCTCCACTTTGATGGAATTGGTCCAAACCCTTCATCCCTAAAGCTCTTGGATTCAGGCCAAACGCCTAGAGGATCAAATGGAGTGGGACAAAAGTAAGTAGTAATGTAGACAAAGTAAGATAACCACTAAGAAGCATATATAGATTGGAAAATTCTACTCTTCACATTCTCATATCCACATTACCATTGGCTAAAAGCTACCTATATGGTCCTATTTTAGCTCTCATTGCCCACTCACTTTAATTTCACGGTTACACCACTTGGGGAGAATTTTGAATATATAATTTTTTTATTTATTAAGCTGATGTATGAACAATCGAAACATAACAATTTTCTCGTTGGTGAGCTTATCTTGTCTTGATTGGATAGGACTAACCCCACCTTGGCATATTCACAGTCCCACCTCTCACATGATATTAAAACACCCAATTTTATATGTTCATGTTATGTTAAAATAATGAACTCGAAGTTATTATAATATATATCTACTTCGGTTTGAATCAAGAATTTAATTATTAATCGGATCCATATACGTTACAATATTATATTATATTATATAGTCATGGGGCTAAATTTTATAATCCGGGTATTACAATCTTACATTTTAATTGTTTTGAATAAACTATCATGTACTTGCAAGTTGGCATGTTGTAATTTTTTTCTTTTTGAAAATTCATTTGGATTGACCTAATGATATTGCCTTGGAATCTGAGAATGTGTTCCTCCAAAATCATATGTTGATTAAATGCTCATTATAAAGTTTTCAAAGGTGTTTATGACTTATTGAGGTCAAACAACTGAATTTCAGCCACACCATCGTGTGTCACAAAATCTTCTTCTATGAATTTTCTTCCAACCACAAAAAGGTATTGGAGTTTTTCAAAAGATCAAACGTGAAAGTTCATAAACCATACGTTGTGATTAGAAAATCATTGATCTTGACACTTTATAACCCAATGACGGCCAGATTCAAACAAATAATATACTAATATTATGAAATCAACTTTTCAACCAAAAAAAATATTCAAACTCTGATCAGTCATTATTTATACATGGGGCAGGGGGATACAGATATATACAATGATAACTTTGTCTATCCTCTCCAATCCATGTCACATGTGTGTATGAGTCAACGATCTAGAAATAATAAAAATAAGTTAGTCCCAAAGACATTAAACTTTGATATCTTCGTTAAGGTCTCGAATTTAAGTGTTTTTTTTTGGTCGGGTTCAAATCTTAAGCCTTCATAATAATTGAGCTAGACTCGAATTAGAGCTTTGTTAATTAAAGATTGTTTTGGTTTTTTGTTGGAGGTTAATTGTAGACAAAATCGGTCGAGAACTTACACCAATAACATTATTATAAAAAACATATTATTGCCGTTATTTTTGAAAGGTAAGAAACAAATAAGGAAAGTGACCTGTATCAAGATTTGCTATAATGACACCATCACCAAATCTGGCTTTGTTCCAAATTGAGCTGGACGGTATCACTCCATAACTATCTTCTAACCCCATGAACCCCCATGAATGAGTTGTGTGTAGTTTCCTTCCATTGTTTTCAAACACTGACAATACTTTTGGATGTTCTACAACAAGTAATTTTCACAAAAGAGTATCAGAGAAAAAAAACAACTACAAACAGAGAAAATAGAATAGAATAGAATGTTCTGTTCTGAGCTCTAACTTGCTATCTCAGCTGCTACTTCTTCTTCCAATGTTGCTGCAAAACCATTTATGTGCCTTGTGTACGAGTAAAATATTGATTCTTTTGCTGTTTTAGAACTGCATGAAAGAAAATTCAATCATAAATTAGATTTTGAGTAGATCATGTGTTACTTAATTATATAATATATGGTTTTGAATTAGAATACCTTCCCAAGAAAGATCCTAGAAACTCATAGTGAGAATCCGTTATACGATTGAAGTCAACTGAAGACAGTTCTTCTGAATCATGTGAATGGCCTCCTAAGTATACCACATATGACTACAACAAAAATGGACTAGAGATTAGATATACTTTGTTTTTAAAGTATTGTTAGTAGAGATTTTCCAAGACTGGTGCAAATAGCAAATTGAAGTAATGTCTCACCTTTATCTCTGCAAAGGTTGGTGTGTGAAATAGAGAGACAAGAAGAATTTGAAGGAGAAAATGAAGGGTAGGAGTTGGTAACCCCATTGCTTTGAGAAATTCAACTCTTATTTTGCTTTGTTTTCCAATGCAATAGAAGCAAAACCTTGGGTTTTATAAAAGAACAGTATGAATATTTCCCTGCTTCTGAAAAGAACCATTTTTGTATTTAAGATTTTATTTTTTATTTTTTTGGGTATGAAAGATAGTGTATACCGGATAGAGTCGTTTAAAACATATGAAAACAAGTAGTAAAAGTATCAAAATCGATATTAAAGTGTTTTAAATAATTATTAATACATGTTTAGATATGATTTATTTTCTATTGATTGGAAGCTTGCCAACCTAGCCGCTAATAATTTTAAAATATAAAAATAATAAGGTGAACACTATTTAATAATTTGTCAAAAAAAAAAATTTAATAATTTTAAAATGATATTAACATAGTTCAAAACTTCAAATATAAAAATTATAAACAGTGTAGTAAAAAAAAACCATGGACACTAATTTGTAGGTAAGAAATGATGTTCGTACAACTATTTTTTGAACAAGTTTTGAAACAACATTTTCTTCTTTTTGGGACGAAAAGTCGAAAACAATAGAAGAGACCGAGTAAAAATAATGTTAGTATCATATAGTTGTTTCAAAAATTATTAAAAAATAGTTGTAGTAACATAGTTTCTTTTTATAGGTTGGCCTCATTCTATTTCAAACTTTCTCATCTAGTAGCTTTGTTAAGCCCACCACACACTTGAATTTGGAAATTCCATTTTTGGACTATTGTTACTTGCTTATGAAAGATACAAAGTGCGTGTTTGTTTGTGGATGGTTGAGCAATAGGTATCTCAGCCTTATTAATCAAGTTGAGATGTAAGTTAAAATCAATTATTTTTCATTAACACAACATCGTGTAAATATTTGGATACGTCCTGCGCAATTTTGTTTGAACACCAATTTTAACCAACCAACAAAAATGAAAGCATATTGTCACTGTTAGGAGTACTCTTACACAATACAATAATACAGTGCTATATATTTCTGACAAAGGCCCCTATTGGCTAAAATCTCCAAGTTAGTTACAACTTACAAGTCAACTTTTTTGTTAAACCTGGTTGATTATTCTTTTATTAATCCTAGTATGTATGCTCACAAGGATCCGAACAGATTTTAGTGCTCATAGTATTGAAAGAGATACTGGCAAATTATTCATCAACAATATTAATTTATTTTGTTCCTTCAAAAAGAAAAAATATTAAATTAATTTAACATATTATTTTAACAAAGAAGATAACATAACTACAATAATTTGAATTTAATATTATACTCTATCATTCAACAACATATGATATAAGTCATCTTCATAAGTCAATTCAATCAAATTATATTATAATCTTGAAATTCTCTTCAATCAATATTATAATTGAGTAGTGATATTTGTACAACTCTATGATACAACTTCGATGACAACTTTGGTTTTCTATCCTTTGATTGGTAAAAAATAATAGAGAGAAAAAAAGGAAGAGAGAGAATAAGGAGATAATGTAGTATGAGATAGAAAGTTGTTAGAAAATGATTCTACAAATATCATTTCTCATTATAATTCTGTAAAATTGTTTCTTGGTCTACATGCTCTCGTTTCACTCACTTTTTCCATCATGCTCTAGTTTCACTCACTTTTTCCATCGACAGTAAAAAAAAAAGACTTTTCTCTCATATATCAAATCTCTTGTATATTTTATTACTTTTAAAGATTTTTCTAATTCAAACTCATAAGTTATTTTGATATAAGATTATATTTTAAACCAAAAACCCATACTAAAACGGGTTTTCAGGTTGGGTCGTCTCTTTGAGTTTTTCACATAGTTAAGATTTTCAAACTATTTGATTATGTATATGTTGTTGGACAACTTCGTCTTATGAACTAACTTTTGAAAATGAAATTCAAGTTCATTCAAAGATGTGTTTCTTTCAAGTGCATTTGCATGATATTATTTAGCTTCGCCCGATCGAGGATTCATTGTAACCCATACATATTCAGAACCAAATACAAGTGCAGAATAATTTTTGTCAGAAATAAATTTCTGATCTTGGACCAAAGTCAACAAAGATTCCCCTTACTTTTATTTTGTTACAAGACAATATGCTATAGCCAGTTGTCTGTCCCGATTGGTTATACAATTTGTTGTTTTTTTCTTCCCTTTTCAATCAAAAAACAATATATTATAAATCTGCTAGGTATTTATCGAGGAAAATATATGTTGTTTTTCTTGAAAAATTTGATGCATTTTAAGCATATGGTATTGTGGTCCTCAGATTCATGAAGGAGAGACATGTGATAAAATAATTCCATGTAAACTTTTAATAATTTAATATATACGGTATAATTTCTAAAAGTATATGATATAAAGGACATTATCAATTTAACAACAAGGAATACTATTGTAATATAAAGGATATATTAAAAAGTGGATAGCATTTCTTTTGGTATCCTTTGTGGACACAAACAAAATTGACAAGGGACAACAACCGTCCCCAGAAGACTACAAGAGTGGCTCATCTAAAGTCTAAAAACAGAAATAGAATTAAGTTCAATAAATTGTAAAGATGTTTATATATAGTCTAAATGCATTATTACTTACTATTGCTTCACAACAAAGGAAACTAGAGAAGTGCTCTGGACTGGACCATGATACCAGATGCCATTGGAATAACATATAAACAAAATATTCCAATAAGATCCTAGCTCTCCATGGCCCTATATCAGGTATATAGTGAAAACTTTCATTCAAGACACTAATATGTCTTTTGTACATGATATATGCAATTTCCCCAAAGTATATAGCCTAACATATGATTAAAACATAATTTACTCTTATAAATTTGTACCCAAATTTTTTAAAAATAACTATACAATCATCCACCAATGGATAACATACGGATTATGGATCATTTCATGACATGGTCAATGAGAAAGTACTGAACTTAAGAAATCATTGATATAATATAACTTTCGGGATTTGATAGTTTAACTGATTTGAACTAAGATTAAATGAGTTGAAAAGTTAAATGTTTAGAATCTGGCAAAGGGAAAAAGTATTAACATAACAATTACTAACATAATAACATTTGTGATTAAAAAATAATAATATAACTTTCATAGATAAAGTGTCAACTACTAACACAACTTATACGAAAAGAGTCGAAATAGTATACCTTTTATAAAATAAAAAAAACTTGTATGAAATTTTCAAAAAGTCAAGAGCTTGTTAGATGAAAAACTCAGGGTGTTAATAGTTGCCCCCTTCTCTTTTCCAAATCGAAGTCTAGCGCTATACACAAAGGTGCTAACGTATGGCGCTTATCCCATTCAAGTAAGGTTCGTGTAAATAGAAACAATGTAAATAGAAACAACCTGATAGTTATTCAGGAATTGATTATATTTAAGGCGGTGGAGCGCGTTGATGCTTTATTTATTTCTGAGGTAGGAATGAGGTGGTTCCTGAGATGCTGTAGAAGGTTGTTGCCTTGAGTTGCACATCGTTCTGAGATATGATGTCTCTTGAGGTGGTGTAAGAGGTACGATCTTGTGTCGCACCATGTTATGAGACGAGGTGGTTGCCTCAGTGGACTTTGGGTTATCTCACTTATTCGTCATTTGTGCTAAATTTTTAATGGGATTTGTTGTTGGACAATCTAAAGGGTAATTGGGTAGACCCTTTTAAGCCCGCACTACTACAATACATGTTGAAGGATATTGTATTGTCTACTAATGAGGCGTAGTATCAACGTTGTTGCAAAAGTTTGGGCAAACATGTGTTTATTGAAACATGTTTGTTGATTTTGTGCAAACATATGACTCTAATCCCAACCCAATTTTTTAATCTGAAATTTCGTTACAATTTATGCATTAGTTTATGTTAACAAACAACTTTTAAAGTCGTAAATTAGAATACTTTGAAAAACACCGTACCGTTTGTTGATTTTCTTTTTTATGGAATGTAAGATTCCAGTTGATCAACTTCTCTTTGACTCTGAAATTGAGAGGAAAGTCTTAGATAAAACAAACATAACAATAGCTCAGGAGGTACACTCCCACTTACATGAACACCCACTATTTTACATTGATCTCTTGAAACTGCATAATTCATTCTCGACACTACCCAAACCTATATTGGCCTAGAACATTTTCCAAATTCATGATTCACAATGTTGAAACCACATAAGAAACTTTAAATTACGGTGGAGATGACAATCATGTCAAATTTCATTTCTCCTTGGAATGAAATTCAAAGTATTCCGTTTAAAATGCAGTACTAGTAAATGTCTTGCAAGATTGCACGAATATGAATATAAAATTGCGAGAAATGAACGTGTAAAATTCTGTCACAATGTTAGCAATTTTTTTTTTTTTTATCAAAATGTTGAAAGAAAAGCAACTAAGGTAACATTATTTATTTAATGATTATATTTTGTTCATTTTTTTTCTCTTACACAATCATTATTATATTTCAAGAGAAAATTCCGAGAAGCTACAATTTAATCAACGGCTAATCAACTAGAAATGTAAATTAGCTACTAAATCACTTCAATTTCTAGCTACCTAAATAGCTTTCACAACTAATGGACTCTTAACATAATGTTTCCCATCTGACCAAATCATCTTACCAAACACATAACTCTTTGTTGCTTTTCCTTTTTTCACTTTCAATTTTACTTCAAACCTCTTCTCTTCACCAACATTTTTGAACTCCAATATGTTTGGCTTCACAGAAACAGTTATTCCACTTGGATTTTGAACATGAACGATGTACGTTCCTGCAGCACCAACATTTTTTAATGTCCTTGTCACTGCCACTGATCCAGAGAGATTTGGAACTGTGATTGAAGGATAGTTTAGGTTGAGGATACTAAAATTCTTATGGCATTTGTAAGGTGCTTTTGAAAACATTGACATCAGTGTTTCATTATAGCCTAACGCACATATGAAGTTGAAGTAGTCCTTCATTGTTATGTCATAAACAAGTCCAGGATCCACTGCTTTGTTTGGTCGAACATGTCCTGCTCCATAGCTAAATGGTGTTGCTTGGCTTTTAGTAGCATTCAGTATTGGCTCGACCTCATTGTCTAATGTTGTCGCTGAAAGTGATAGAGGACAATTATGATCAGGTTGAGATGAATACTACATGGTAGTGACGATAACTTTTTTAACATTGACTCGTAGAAATTTTCTAACTTTGACCTGCTTAATGTAAACTCTTAATTCAACCCTTACATTGGTTAAATTCTCATTATACAGAAGTTCAAGGTGAAAGTATGCAAATTTGACATCATTACTTATGTCACGCACATAAATGCATTAGATGTTACACAAAAGTTGAGATTTCTTAGGATTCAAGAAATGACATGAAGTATGAGAAACTTCAAGAGTTTCTTCTTACCTGTGGTCATGATAGCTGATTTAATAGCTGCAGGACTCCAAGAAGGATACAAGGTTTTCAAAAGCCCTACAATTCCTGAAATGTGAGGGCACGACATGGATGTACCAGAGAGTAAGTTAAATTGAACTTGGCCATTGTTGAACTCTTCGTTCGTCGACCCTTCAGCTTCAGTGAAGGCAGCTATAACTAACACACCAGGTGCTGTGATATCAGGCTGAAAATGTAAACAATAGTTGTTAGATATCAAATATATAACAATAGATTACAAGAGGAAAACATAGTTTGTGTATGTAATGATTAACACCTTTAAAATCTCAGGTACAATAGTATTTGGCCCTTTGGATGAAAACATTGCCATGAAGGGGGCTGGTTTAGCATGCAATTTTGTTGTCGGATGTGTAATATAAGCCACTGGAGACCTAAAAATTAAGTCCAACCGATCAAGTTTAAGTTTAAGAGGTGTGATATCTTTTAATTGTTTTTTTTTTCTTCTTTATTTAAAGACCAAACCAAACTAGAATGCTAGATTTCTTACTTGGAAGAGTTGATATAATGAAAGACTTCTACACCATCAGAGAAATTGATGTGAGAAGCAGGAAGAACATGAGGATCAGGTGCAATGTCATTTCCACTAATGTTATTATTGGCGAGGACCATTCCTACAGCACCAGCTAGAAGAGCTTGTTCTCCCTTTTCCACTCTTGCATTTATTCCTCTCAGGCATAATACTATCTTACCCTTCACCTTCTTGGGATCCAGAGTTCCATTCTGGCAAAGCACACTACATTGTTGAATTAGACCAAATTACATTGGCTTCACATAAATTTTATTTATGCACATCAAAGGAAAAAAAAATCATAAATTGTATTCACTATTATTATAGTACTATGCTTATGCCAAATGTAAATATTGATTCCGCAATGATATTCAGTTGTTTGATACTTACGCATCTTCATTTGTTGCACTTGCCAATTTAGCATCTGTTGCTTTAATAATTGGATAGAAATTTTGTGTTAAACTTGCAGTTGCTAAGCTTTCTCCCTTTGATTAAACCAAACAAAATAATTGTGAGTAAGTATTCTTGTAATTGCAATCAACAAAAATTGAGAATATTTTAATTCCACCCTACTGCTAGAAAATTGCATTAACTTGTATATACTTAATATATCATCAAAAAAAGTTGGACATATAATTTTTGCTAGAAAAAGTGACAAACCTTGAAGCTTAAACCGTTGCCAAGAACAACATAACTTGCGAACTCTCTATCTATTGTGCTAGCACCAACTGTAATAATCCAAGGAGCAAGATTTTCTGCAGTAGCATCCTTTGGTCCACTATTGCCAACAGAGCAAACAACAATAATACCTTTCTTAGCAGCATGGAAAGAACCAATAGAAATACCTTCATTGAAAACATTAGAAGTAGAGCCACCAAGTGACACAGACAAGACATCAACACCATCATGGATAGCCACATCAAATGCTGCAAGTATGTCTGCATCAAAGCATTCATCAATAACGTTATTAATTGGAGGCCAACAAACTTTGTATGATGCAACTCTTGCTTTTGGTGAACCACCCTTCGCTGTTCCATTGCCTTGACCAAAGACACTGACTCCAGGTACGAAGTTTCCACCAGCCGTTGATAAAGTATGGGATCCATGGCCTTCATTGTCTCGAGGTGTCTCAAAAGATGAGTTTAGTGGAACAGTTAGTCTAGAAGCATAGCCTTTGTTAAAATACCTTGCTCCAATCAGTTTCCTGTTTTTTCCTTACACATGTTAATTAGTTACTAAGATGAGTGCTAGCAACACTCTTTTTTCATGTGTAGTTGAGTGATTCAAGTGAGTGGGACAATTTGAATGTGTTTATTGGTGTGTGTTGGAACAAAAGAGAAGATTTTTACTAATTGCTTATTCCATATGCTGAACGTTTTTTCCATAATAGGAGGGATAAACTTAAATTTCGTTAGTTATGAGAGCTCTCTTTATTTTTATTTGGGAAATGCTATCGGGTGCCCCGGGCACTGGTTAAGCATACTAAAAAGGAAATTATATAGTCAAAAACAATTTCCTTTTATGGTAATAATTTCCTTTTTTGGTATGCTTAACCAGTGCCCCAGGGCACCGGTTAGCATTACCCTTTTTATTCCTATCTATTGTGCATCCTCTAAAATTTATGACATAAATATTGGTCTGGATTTTTTTTTCATGTTACAAAAAGCATTGTAAGAAGTACAGTCTACTATATTGAAGCAATTTGTCTCACATAGTGGCGCATGTTCTCCATCATACTTTTCATGCCAAGCAATTTGTCTCACATATATAGTGGCACATGTTTATTTGATTGAGTTTTCTACTGGGAGAATCGAAAATGAGACCTTGAGGAGAAATAAACATGTGCCACTATATGAAGTGATCTTTGTAACAGCAGAAAACTCAATCCACTTAAGTTGACCTTGAATGTGATCTTTGTCTTTATGTTACAAAAAAGCAATATGAAGTTAAGTGGATTGAGTTTTCTGCTGTTAAAAAGGTGTTGGAGAAAATATTAATGTTCATGAACAACCCTAGAACTTGAGAAATGATCAATACCTTTTTCATTTTCTCTTTTTTCAACTATATTTGAAAATGAAATACAAAATCAAGTTTTACCCTGAAACCTCTTTTTCATCAAATACATCTTGCAATTGTTCAAAGTTTTAAATATGTACAAGTAAATCATGTTTCTAATACTTGACCAAAAATAATATATGTCATGTTTCTAATATGGAAATAAAATTGATAAGGATTTGGATCTTTCTTTGGTTACAAATAGGACATGGGTCCTCCTGCATTGTATGACTATGTCATAAAAAGAAAAACATAAACTTTACCACACATAAAGTAATATGAACCGAGTATCAAGATGAAAATCACATCCTTTTCGTAACGATTTTAACAGCATACTCTTCTTTGTCTTTATGTTACAAAAAAGCAATATGAAGTTAAGAGCTAAATATATATAGAGGTGAAATAAAGTGTGGCAATGTAGGTCACGTCGTCTTACACGTGCTATACTTTAGCCTACATCATCTTACTTAGGTTAACAAAATAAAAAACCTGTGTTTGATCATATAATTGTTTTTATAATATTGAGACTTTTTAAGGAAATTTGTTTGACTAAAATGTTGTATAGAATATGCATAGCATACCTGTTGCAGTGAAAACTAAGATCACTCCCCTTATCACATATTCCTCTCCACTTTGATGGAATTGGTCCAAACCCTTCATCTCTGAAGCTCTTGGATTCAGGCCAAACGCCTAGGGGATCAAAGTAAGATAAAACAACTAAGAAGCATATAGTACATTGTAAAGTTCTACTCTTCACATTCTCATTACCCACTGATCACTATAACAATAACAAATAAGGAAAGTGACCTGTATCAATGTTTGCTATAATGACATCTTCGCCAAATCTAGCTTTCTTCCAAATTGAGTTTGACAGGATGACTCCATGATTATTTTCTAACCCCATGAACCCCCATGAGCGAGTTGTGTGTAATTTCCTTCCTTTGTTCTCAAACACCGACAATACTTTCGGATGTTCTACAACAAGTTTTTACAAAAAAAGGTATATATGAGAAGAAAAAAACTACCATAGATATAGAAAATAGAATAGAAGGTTTTGTTGTGATCATCTCTAACTTTTTATCTCAGCTGCTACTTCCTCTTCCAAAGTTGCAGCAAAACCATTTATGTGCCTTGTGTACGAGTAAAATATTGACTCTTTTGCTGTATTAGAACTACATGAAAGAAAAAGTAATAATAAGTGAAGATTGAGTTGATCATGTGTTACTTAATTATATAACATATGGTTTTGAATTAGAATACCTTCCCAAGAAAGATCCTAAAAACTCATAGTGAGAATCTGTTACACGATCGAAGTCAATCGAAGACGGTTCTTCTGAATCATGTGAATGGCCTCCTAAGTACACCACATATGACTACAACAAAAATGGTGTAGAGATTATATATATACACTATATATACTTTTTGAAGTATTAAAAAAATTATTAGTAGAGATTTTCCAAGATTATAATGCAAATAGCAAATTGAAATAATGTCTAACCTTTTTTATTGCAAAGGTGGGTATGTGAAGTAGAGAGACAAGAAGAACGAGGAAGAGAAAGAAAAGGGTACGAGTTCGTAACCCCATTGCTTTGAGAAATTCTGCTCCTTTGCTTGAAAGACAGTGTATTACTAATACATGTTTATAATGGTTTATTTTCCATTTAAAAAAAAGGTTTATTTACTATTAATTGGTGAACTCGCCAACCCGGCAGCTAATTATTCAAAGATATAAAAATAACAAGATGAACACTACTTAATAATTTTAAAACAATAATAACATGGTTAAAAACTTCAAATATAAAATTACACACTGTAGTAACTGTCCAGAATCAAATTCCAGGGTCCTAAAAAAGTTATGAACACTTATTTATAGGTTGACCCTATTCTATTTCAAACTTTCATCCAGTAGCTTTATTAGGAAATTGGGAAATTCCTTATTTGGAATTGAGCCTACCACACCTCTTGAAATGAAGAAATTCCATTTTTGAACTATTGTTACTTGTTTGGATGTGGAGGGGTCTGAGGCCTAGGCAATAGGTATTTCAGCTATGAATACTTTCGAAATGGTGATGTATGTGGATCGGACTTAGATTAATAAATCTTCTAAATGACCTAAAGTCTAACCTTTATATTTGATTTTTGTATATAGTTTTAATCTAATGTTTTATTTATTGATGAATGTGTGATAGACTCTCATACATTCACATGACCTAACTGCTCATCCTTCTTCTAAACAAGGATTTAGATCGGGACAAAAATTAGAAATCAATCCATTAACGAACTTGCAGATGTGGGTTCCACAGTTTTTAAGTTCGCAAGACCTTAGAACATGTACCAAATTCATGATTCACACCGTTGAAATTACATAAGAAACTTTTAATCACGTTGGAGATGACAATCGTGTCAAGTTTCATTTCTCCGTGGAAATGTCTTGCAAGATTGCACGAATATGAAGATAAAATAGTGAGAAATAAAGGTGTAAAATTCTGTCATATGTAATACTCTACAAGAAACTTAGCATTTAGTGAAGTCAAATACCGTAGGTATAGCACGAAATACCTTACCTACGGCAGTTTTTTTCGTGGTCAATACTCATGCTATTCCTACGGTTCCTTCCGTCGCTATAGAACGGACAACACATTTTGATTTTACCTACGGATTATGGCCGTAGGTAGAGAGCTTATTAGGAATTGATAAAATGTTTTACCTACGACCATATTTTTTTGACAAATAAAAATTTCATTAAAAACGAAATACAATAAGTTAAATAAATGAATTTAGGAAACAATAAAATCATACTTCAATTATATTAAAAATAGCCTTACAAGCATGTGAAATTATAAGATAACTAAAAATGACAACATAAGAGTATCATAATGTAATTTATTTGAATTCAACAATGCCAATTCCTGCAATTGCTGCCTCTTTATGAAGTCCTCATACTCATCATGCATATTAGAAGTTTCATTTCTTATGATTCAAATCCCAAGTAAAACAAATACATTCTAGTAACTTATCAATAATTGAGATACAACCAAGAACTTAAAATAACTTATCAATTAAGTAAAGTAACTTAAATCCATACTACTTAAAAGCATATCAGACCTGAACACAACCACAAAAACGCAGCCGAAACTTGTGAGATCCATAGCAGAACCAAAACGACACACCAATTAAACCCAAAAAAGGCAGCCTGCATGAAAATAGAAGCATATCAGACCTGAACACAGCCAGGAAAACGCAGCCGTAACTTGTGAGAGACATAGCAGAACCAAACCGACACACCAATTGAACCCAAAAAAGGCAGCCTGCAGGACAATTAGAAGCCTATCAGACCTGAACATAACCAGGAAAATGCAGCCAGAACTTAAGAGACATAGCAGAATGACATCTGAAGGTCTTAAAAAACAAGAAGCAAAATATGCCAACAAATCCTAATGTCGTCAAACACAAGAACTGAGGCAAAAGACACTGGTTCACAACAACAAAAGATAAACAAATTACCAACCATGCAATTTAACATACAACAAACAATCAAATTGATAGTAAGTTTAGATAATTACCTTGGGTGAATTGCAATGTAAATACATTCAATGAGCATTCATTTTCATCATACATGCATTCACCATAGGTGCACATTACAACATTACAAGCGATCAACGATGGTGTGATTACATAAATTAGTGAATCCGAATCCAAAAGATGGATGAAACTGAATTTTTTCTATCAAATTCCAAAGAGTACTCCTGCGCATTTGGATGTAAGATACAATGACTCTTGTGGCTTCCTAACATCACTGTCAGTAACAAATGGACATTGAAAACTTAACATGTTGAAAATATTAAATAAGAAAGTAAAGTGTAGTTTCTCATATTCAAGGGATGCTCAAATGTTTAAACAAAACCTATTATTATTGATTTATAACACACCATCTCAGTAAGACTTTCAAACATTATTGATGATAAGATCCACGCATTCACTCTAAAGTACACCAAAATTCAGCTGTGCCATCTACAAACAAGTGAGAACTAAGAGTTTCCAGTCCTACTTTTATTGTGTGATACGCTTGTTCCTGATGAAACAATTTTTACTCCATAGTTACCCAGTAATTAACCACATGAGAAAACTGTGGTTTGTTTCAAGTTCAACCATTTAGTTTCTGTTAGTTTCAAGGCTTGTCTTGAGTACATATCACTAGCTACCACTACCAACAACAAAATGACCCCGTTTTAACAAATACAGGTCAATAAAATGACCCAATATCATTCAAACTAATAGAAAAAAAACAAGCTCAGAATCTAACCTACTTTAGTCAAAGTTCACAAATCAATCTCAAATAAATAGATAGATGTCGAAAGAAAAACAACTACGGTAATATTACTTAATCAATGAGTACGCTTATATTTTGTTCATTTTTCTTCTCTTACAGAATCATTGGAAGAGAAAACTCCCGGAAGCTACAATTTGGAATAATAAGCCACCAATTAATTAGAAATGTAAATTAGCTACTAAATCACTTCAATTTCAGCTACCTATCCTAGATAGCCTTCACAACTAATGGACTCTTAACATAATGCTTCCCATCTGACCAAATCATATTTCCGAACACATAATTATTTGTTACTTTTCCTTTCCTAACCTTCAATTTTACTTCAAACCTCTTCTCTTCACCCACATTTTTGAACTCCAATATATTTGGCTTCACAGAAACAGTAATCCCACTTGGGTTCTGAACATGAACAATATATGTTCCAGGAGCACCAACATTTTTTAATGTCCTTTTAACTGTCACTGACCCAGAGAGATTTGGAACAGTGATTGAAGGATAGTTTAAATTGAGGATACTAAAATTCTTATGGCATTTGTAAGGACCTTTCGAAAACATTGACATTTGTGTTTCATTATAGCCTAATGAGCATAAGAAGTTGAAGTAATCATTTGTTGTTATGTCATAAACAAGACCAGGATCCATTGCGTTGTTTGGTTGAACATGTCCTGCTCCATAGCTAAATGGTGTTGCTTGGCTTTTGGTACCATCCAGAATTGGCTCTGCCTCGTTGTCTAATGTTGTAGCTGAAAGTAAGACGACAAATAGACCAGGTTGAGATGAATACTACACGGTAGTCATGATAACTTTTTTAACATTGAATCGTAAAAATTTTGTAACTTTGATCTGCTTCATGCAAACTCTCAATTCAACACGTACATTGGTTAAATTCACAATATACGGAACTTCAAGGTGTAAGTATGCAAATTTGACATCATTATTTATGTCACGCACATAAATTCATTAGATGTTGTGCTAAAGTTGAGATTTCTTGGGATTCAAGAAATGACATGAAATATGAGAAACTTCAAGAGTTTCTTCTTACCTGTGGTCATGATAGCTGATTTAATAGCAGCCGGACTCCAAGAAGGATACAAGGTTCTCAAAAGGCCTGCAATTCCCGAAATGTGAGGGCTCGACATGGATGTGCCGGTGAGTAAGACAAATTGAATTCGGCGATTGTCGAACTCTTCATTAGTTGGCTCTTTAGCTTCAGTGAAGGCTGCTATAACCGACACACCTGGTGCTGTGATATCAGGCTGAAAATGTAAACAATAGTTGTTAGATATCAAACACATAACAATAGATTACAAGAGGAAAAACATAGTTTGTGTATGTAATGATTAATACCTTTAGAATCTCGGGTACAATGGTATTTGGCCCTTTTGATGAAAATATTGCCATGATGGGGGCTGGTTTAGTATGCAATTTTGTTGTTGGATGTGTAATATAAGCCACTGGAGACCTAAAAGTTACGTCCAAACGATCAAATTTTAAGTGTTATATATTTTTTTGGTCTAATTAAACACCACGCCAAACTAGAATGCTAGATTTCTTACTTGGAAGAGTTGATATAATGAAAGACATCTACACCATCAGAGAAATTTATGTTAGAAGCAGGAAGAACATGAGGTTCAGCTTCAATGTCATTTCCACTATTGTTATCATTGGCAAGGACCACTCCTACAGCACCAGCTATAAGAGCTTGTTTTCCCGTTTCCACTCCTCCATTCAGGCACACTACTATTTTACCCTTCACCTTTTTGGGATCCAGAGTTCCATTCTGGCAAACCACACTGCATTGTTCAATTAGATCAAGTTACATTGGCTTCACATAAATTTTATTCACTATTACACTATAATGACTAATGATATTCTGTTGTTTGATACTTACGCATCTTCATTTGTTGCACTTGCCAATTTAGCATCTGTTGCTTTAATAATTGGGTAGAATTTTTGTGGTAATCTTGCAGTTGATAAGCTTTCCCCCTTTGATTGAACCAAAAAAGATAATTGTGAGTCGTTATATTCATGTAATTGCAATAAACAAAAATTGAGAATATCTTAATTTCATCCTATTGATAGAAAATTACATTAACTTGTATATATTTAATATATCATCAAAAGAAGTTGGACATAACTAGATAAAGAGACAAACCTTGAAGCTTAAATCGTTGCCAAGAAGAACATAACTAGTGAACTCTCTATCCATTGTACTGGCACCAACTGTGATATACCATGGAGCAAGATTTTCGGCAGTAGCATCATTTGGTCCACTATTGCCAGCAGAGCAAGCAACAACAATACCTTTCTTAGCAGCATGGAAAGATCCAATAGCAACACCATCATTGAAAAAGTTAGAATAATTGCGACCAAGTGACACAGACAAAACATCAACACCATCCTGGATAGCTGCATCAAATGCTGCAAGTATGTCTGCATCAAAGCACTCATCGCCGTTAATTGGAGGAAAACAAACTTTGTATGATGCAACTCTTGCTTTTGGTGCACCACCCTTTGCTGTTCCATTGCCTTGACCAAAGACACTAACTCCAGGTACCATATTTCCACCAGCCGTTGATAAAGTATGGGATCCATGGCCGTCATTGTCACGAGGTGTCTCAAAGGATGAGTTTAGTGGAACAGTTAGTCTAGAAGCGACGCCTTTGTTGAAATACCTTGCCCCAATCAGTTTCCTGTTTTTTCCATACACATGTTAGTTACTAATTTTTTTCTCATCAGCTTCAAAGTTTCATCTACAAATTCAAGTTTTTATCTAAAATGTTATAAACTGATTACAAAAATTTAAAACATATAAATAAATATTAGAATTAAAAAAGAAATTTCACACTTTTCTTTTAGCCAATTGTTTGGAAAAGTCTTCATTTAGATGTTCACGGCGATGTGGATTGTGCGCCAATAATTAATTTTTTGTTTATCAAGTAGCATTACTACTCTTCATCTTTATATTCCGTTCGAGTAAAAACATATTTATACCTTCTTTAGAATTGATAACCAGAAAATGAATAAATAGAATATGCATAGCATACCTGTTGCAGTGAAAACTAAGATCACTTCCCTTATCACATATTCCTCTCCACTTTGATGGAATTGGTCCAAACCCTTCATCACTAAAGCTCTTTGATTCCGGCCAAACTCCTAGAGGATCAAATGACAAAAGTAAGTAGTAATGTGGAGAAACTAAGATAGAACAACTAAGAAGCATATAGTAAATTGTAAAATTCTACTCTTCACATTCTCATATCCACATTAGCATTGGCTATCTAGACTCCTGTTTTAGCTCTCATTGCCTACTCACTATAACAATAACAAATAAAGAAAGTGACCTGTATCAATGTTTGCTATAATGACATCTTCGCCAAATCTTGCTTTCTTCCAAATTGAGTTGGATGGGATGAATCCATGATTATCTTCTAACCCCATGAACCCCCATGAATGAGTTGTGTGTAGTTTCCTTCCTTTGTTCTCAAAAACGGACAATACTTTTGGATGTTCTACAACAAGTTTTCACAAAAAAGGTATATATGAGAAGAAAAACAACCACAGACAGAGAAAATAGAAAAGAAGGTTTTGTTGTGAACTCAAACTTTTTATCTCAGCTGCTACATTCTCTTCCAAAGTTGCAGCAAAACCATTTATGTGCCTTGTGTACGAGTAAAATATTGACTCTTTTGCTGTATTAGAACTACATGAAAGAAAAAGTAATAATAAGTGAGGATTGAGTTGATCATGTGTTACTTACTTATATAACATATGGTTTTGAATTAGAATACCTTCCCAAGAAAGATCCTAGAAACTCATAGTGAGAATCTGTTACATGATCGAAGTCAATCGAAGACGGTTCTTCTGAATCATGTGAATGGCCTCCTAAGTACACTATATATGACTACAACAAAAAGGTGTAGAGATTATATACACTATATTTTTTCTTATGTATTAAAAGAAATATTACTAGAGATTTTTCAAGTTGATAATGCAAATAGCAAACTGAAGTAATGCCTAACCTTTTTTATTGCAAAGGTAGGTATGTGAAGTAGAGAGACAAGAAGAACGAGGAAGAGAAAGTAAAGGGTAGGAGTTGGTAACCGCATTGCTTTGAGAAATTCAACTTCTTTGGTTTTGATTTATTTTTCAATGCAACAAAAGCAAAACCTTGGGTTTTATAAAGAAAACAGTGTGAATACTCTTCTTAAAAAAGAAATTTTTTCATGAAACTCTTTTGTTTTTGTCAAGACTTGAAAGTTTTTTTTTTACCAAAGCAAAGTTAATTATTATCTTTAATCAACCAATGTTCAATACAAGAAGGATTAGAATAAAAAAATACGGTGATTAGCCCAAGAACAGGCCGCCCTAGCTAAAATATGAGCAACCATATTCGTTTGCCTCCTAACAAACTTCACCTTAAAGTTGGAATGTAAAGATAACTGATAAATAATACTAGAAACAATAGCATAGAATTCCGAATCACCATGGCCCGGAGACAATAGAGCTTGCACTAGAGTAGCTGAGTCGGACTCGAAGACAACCCGGTCTCATCTGTTCACATCAGCAAAGTGAATGACATCGAGTAAAGCTACTGCCTCTCCCTCAAACACTGTCATATTTGCCCGCTACCATTTTGTTTAAGCCCGAATAAATTGTCCACGGGAGTCTCTAACACAACACGCAAAAAATATAAAATGCTTACGGTCATGGAACGCGACATTCACATTGCACTTCAACCACGTATTAAGACTTGAAAGATAGTGCATTCTTTTTATTTTTAAAGATAGTGTATTATTTATACATGTTTTATGATTATAATGATGTATTTTCTATTATTCTTTTTATTTTTAAAGATAGTGTATTATTTATACATGTTTTATGATTATAATGATGTATTTTCTATTATTTTGTGAACTTGCCAACCTGGCAAGTAATAATTTTTAGGTTTAATAGCAGTTTTCGCCCCCTAACTTTCACGAAGTTACGATTTTGGCCCCATAAGAAAAAAACGACAAAACTGCCACCTAAGTTTTGCAACTGTAGCAGTTTTGGCCCCACAAAGTCAATTTTTGGTAAAATAAAAAATAACACGTGGCACCTCACTTAGGGTGCCACGTCAGCGTAGACCGGGTCAAAATTGACATTGGGGGCAAAACTGCCATAGATCCAAAACTTAGGGGGCGGTTTTGTAGTTCTTTTTCTTAGAGAGATAAAACTGTTATTAAGCCTAATTTTTAAGATATAAAAACAACAAGGTGAACACTATTCAAACCCATTTGGGATAGCTTATTGGTATTGACTTGAGATGAACTATCCTTCGATTCTCCACGATACTAATTTGTGTTGATTAATTTAGCTTCTTAAAAAAAAGTGAACACTATTCAATAATTTAAATCAATACTAACATAGTTAAAAACTTCAAATATAAAATTACACACTTTAGCAACTGTCCAGATCAAATTCCAAGGTCCTAAAAAGAATTATGAACACTTATTTTCAGGTTGACCCCATTCTATTTTAAAAACTTCAAATATAAAAAACTTCAAATATAAAATTACACACTTTAGTAACTGTCTAGATCAAATTCCAAGGTCCTAAAAAGAATTATGAACACTTATTTTCAGGTTGACCCCATTCTATTTTAAACTTTCATCTAGTATAGCTTTATTAGGAAATTCCTTATTTAGAATTGAACCCACCACACCCTTGAAATTAGGAAATTACATTTTTGAATTATTGTTACGTGGTTATGAAAGATACAAAGTGCGTGTTGGGGGGGGGGGCATTCTATTTTAAACTTTTATTAGGAAATTCCTTATTTAGAATTGAACCCACCACACCCTTGAAATTAGAAAATTACATTTTTGAATTATTGTTACGTGGTTATGAAAGATACAAAGTGCGTGTTGGGGGGGAATAGGTACTTAAGCTATAATGATGACGTACTTGTATCTGTATTCGATACATATACTTTACATGTACTCAAAATACATACTTAAAAAGTATTTGAATTAAAAATTTTAATTTAAAAAATAAATTATTAGATACTTATTGGACATTACATAGATATATACACGAATATTTATAAAATACTGCAAAAAATATATATTGTAGAAAAGATGAAGGTAAAAAAATATGAGATAAGGCTGTCAGAATTTGGTGGAGATGTAAATGATTCAATTTAAGGTGAGTAGAGTTGTCTCTTGATGAGTTAGAACTAACATGTATATGTGCATAATGATAATGATAGAGACGAGATTCGATCTATCAAACATTGTGGTGAGTTTTCTACACTTTTGTTTTGGTCATAAGAGTATTTTTTTGGTATAATGTGGTCTTTATAATTACAAATAAATGAAGAATAATCGATAAATATTTCTTTCAAGTATTTTACATATATTTAAGTTTTAATATTCATATTTTGTTAACGTATCTTAATTGTATTGTGCTAAATTTAAAAATTTCGCATATGTTAGTATTTTCACCTTATAAACACTAATTAGTTGAGATGTCATTCTCTTTTTTCATAATTTGAGATGTCATATTGAAAAGACAATTATACATGAGTATCGCATGACATAAAAAAGTATGACATGACAATTATATCATATTGAATATCTTGTTAATAAAAAATTGAAATTCTCTTCTGTTAATATTATGATTTTTTTTTTACAATTATGATAATATTGTAATTCTATAAAATGTTTGTTGCTCTACATGCATCAAATCTTTTGTTAGATTTTATTACTGTCTAAGATTTTTCTATTTCAAACCCATATGCTATTTTGATGTGAGTTTATTTTTAAAACCATGAAGAACCATACTAGAAAGGGGTCTTTGGGTTCGGTCGTCTCTTACAATTTTTCACGTAGCTAAGATTTCCAACCATACATACATTTGTATCTTCACTTGGTTTGAGAATCATTGTAAGTTCTAACCATACATACATATGCATGACCAAATAAAAGTACAAAATAATTTTGGTAAGTCCTCTAAAAAAAATAGTAGTAATAATTTTTGGTAAGAAATAAATTTATGATCTTGAACCAAAGTCAACAAAGTTTCCCTTACTTTCATTTTGTTACAAGACAAGATGCTCATGATATGGCCAGTTGTTTGTCCCGATTGGTTATACGATTTTTTTTTCTTTCTCTTTTTCAATCGAAACGCAAAATATTACAAATATGCTAGTTATTCATCGAGGGAAATTTATGTTGCTTTTCTTATCTTCAAAATTTTGATGCATTTTAAGCATATGGTGTGGTCCTCAAATTCATGCATGAAGGGAAACATGCGATAAAATAATTCCATATAAACTTT
>Ga0228710_1003962_pt1 | contig 23440 bp, 12 predicted proteins | sample MedpolnodulmetaG_FD_177995 | JGI IMG/M metagenome (GOLD analysis project Ga0228710, IMG submission 177995) | Root nodule microbial communities from Medicago polymorpha collected in Santa Monica, California, United States - pink nodules | ecosystem: Host-associated > Plants > Roots > Nodule...
GATTTGTTTAAATAAAAAAAAAAAAAGGAAAAAAAAAACGAAGAGGCATGCGATGATGATTCCCAGCAACCTGAATTTATTCTCCTTCTCATCCTTCTTATGTGTCTGGCTTTGATGTTGTTATGGGTTTGTTGTGTGAAATGTATTTTTCTTTCGTGTTCTGGGTTTGATGTTCGTTCCGGACTCCCTATTGTGCATTCTGTGTTTTGCATTTCTAGTTGACATGTGTTTATTCATATGTTAAGAGGTAAGCGTGAGCTGAGTTTATGTTCATTTTATGTTAAGTGAGTGTCTACGTAAACTTAAATAGCATAAATATGTAGTTTAAGTTCACAGTTCACACCCACCATGAAAAAACTATGTCACACAAAACACAAGTAAGAAAAAATGACGACGAACAAAAAAAATAGAAACTCACCATCATTAGAAAAAAATTAAGCTCAACATCATTGAATAAAGCCAATAGAGTATCAATGAAAGACATTGTTGTTCAATTTTGATTTTTCATTGAGATTGATTGCATATGCATAATTGTTTGTGGATGAGAGAGGATGAAAGTTTACAATGGTAATGAAAATAGAGTTTTTAGAAAATTTATATGTAAAGGGCAATTTCAAAATTATCGTAAAATGTCAATGAAATTTAGATGTAATTAACCATAGTTATATTAAGTGTGACTAGAAAATTTCCTATGATAATCTTAATGTTGTTCCTGACCCTTGACAAAGGTTGCATGCAGTGCAGATCTATAAGGGGATTTTTTTTTTTCTTTCTATCTTATACGAGATGTGGATAATTAGTTAATAAATCTAAAAATGATTTTTTTTTTGCTGTCTATGTTAAGGTAGTTAGTAGAATTACAATGAAAGGAACATAGATCAATGACAGATTGGATCATACAAAAAGGAAGTAGCAGGGATGATTGTGACAGTAATGAGTGAAACACATGTGGTACACTACACTACATACTCTTTCGCTGTTAGAATACATAATTTTAAGTGTCAAGATATTATCTTTAAAAAAAAGTGTTAAGATATTTCTAAACTAAAAAAACAAGGGTATTGCTAACTAACTTATTAAAAAAAAAAGGCTTAATAGCAGTTTTAGCCTCCTATCTTTTCCAAAGTTGCAATTTTGGCTCCCTAAGAAAAAAAAACTACAAAACCGCCCCCTAAGTTTTGCATATGTGGCAGTTTTGGCCCCCAAGGCCAATTTTGACTCGGTCTACGCTGACGTGGCACCCTAAGTGAGGTGCCACGTGTTATTTTTTTAATTTTTTTTACCAAAAATTGGCCTTGGGGGCCAAAACTATTACAGTTGCAAAACTTAGGGGGCGGTTTTGTAGTTTTTTCTTAGAGGGCCAAAATCGTAATTTCATGAAAGTTAGGGGGCGAGCACTGTCATTAAGCCAAAAAAAAAGGTATTGCTTACTTGCGTCCTTAGATCACATATTAAGAAACCCAAAAGAAGAAATATTCTCTAAAATTTTGTGCATTCAATACCTTTTTTTTGAAGAATTGTGCATTCAAGAAGAGTTAACCGTTAATTGGGGAGGAATGGATTTGATACCACGCACGAGCTGGAATTTAAGACAGATATACTCCCTCCGGTCCTATTTATAAGAAAAAGTCGACTTTTTAGATTTATTGAATAATTAATGTACTTGGTATGGAATATATACCAAATACATCATTTATGCAATGAATCAAAAAAATCAAATGTTTCTTATAAATAGGACCAGAGGGAGTAGTTATGTATCCATTCGAATGCATAAATGCTGGAAACTTTAAGCATTCGCCTTTTAATTATTCTTAAAGTGTTGAAGAATAATATGGAAGTCACTAGAATAATAAAGAATAATGTAGAAATCTCTAGAACACCAAAGAATAATATATAAGTCTCTAGAATACTAGAGAATAATAAGGAAGCAATACTCAAGCATTGAGGCATTCAATAATATAAATTTTTCTTCGAGAATATTAGAGAGTTTCTCTATTTGTCGCTGAGGTAGATTTGACATCAAAGCTGGTTACGATACTTCAGAGTCGAGTTTTAGCGGAAAAATCAACGAAAAGTGAGTTTTCAAGTGAGCAAGGAGTTGCCTTTGGAAAACTTCACTTTGCGGCCATTTTGTTCGCGAAAATAACACTGTCATTTTGTTCTGGAAGTGAAGAAAACCCTTGGTTAACAAGTCTTCACCACCAACAAAACCACCATTCACCACCACAATCTTCACCAAATAGTTTGTTAAACCACCATCGTCAAAATGCCATAAAAAAAAAAGGCTTAATAGCAGTTTTCGCCACCTAACTTTCACGAAGTTGCGATTTTGGCCCCCTAAGGAAAAAAACTACAAAACCGCACCCTAAGTTTTGCAATTGTAGCAGTTTTGGCTCCCCAAGACCAATTTTTGGTAAAAAAAATAAAAAAAATAACATGTGGCACCTCACTTAAGTTGCCACGTCAGCGTAGACCGAGTCAAAATTGGCATTGGGGGCCAAAACTGCCACAGATGCAAAACTTAGGGGGCGGTTTTGTAGTTTTTTTTCTTAGGGGGCCAAAATCGCAACATTAGAAAAGTTAGGGGGCTAAAGCTGCTATTAAGCCAAAAAAACAAAATCAAAAGTATAAGACTCAGCGAGACAAACATCGCAAGTTGCACACATTCAAGGAAGGAGACTTGGTATGGATCCACTTGCGAAAGGAACGATTTCCTAACAAACCAAATGCCAAGTTATCTCCAAGAGTTGATGGTCCTTTTAGAGTTACACAGAAAATTAATGATAATGCCTACAAAATAGAGCTACCAGGTGACTATGGAGTCTCTGCTACCTTCAATGTTGTTGATCTTTCACCATACTTTGGCGATGAAGAAGACTTTCGACTCGAGGACGAGTCTTCTCCAACTCGGGGAGAATGATGAAGAATAATATGGAAGTCACTTGAATAATAAAGAATATTGTGGAAAGTCTCTAGAACACCAAAGAAAAATATATAAGTCTCTAGAATACTGGGGAATAATAAGGAAGCAATACTCAAGCATTCAATAATATAAACTTTTCTTTGAGAATATTAGAGAATTTCTCTATTTTTTTCTATCTTTCCTTTTGTCCCTGAGCCAACAAGTTAGCATATCCAAAAAACACTATGTCAAGGTATTTCTATTTAGGCTAGCATTTATGCTAAATGCTAATTAAGTTTTGGGCACAATTAAGTTGTACAAAATTTTCTTTGGGTCAAATGGTTCTACGATTATAGTTTGATTATTTCTTTTCCCATCATACTCATCTTTCATATGCCCTCCAAATTTTTAATTTTTTCCCATTCAAATTAATATAGTTCGAAGAATTTTCGTTTTATTTCGTATTATATAATCAAAATCTTTTAGATTATATAATCCTAAAACAAATTAAACATTTCAAATTATATAATTCAAAATGTGTTAGACCCCATTAGATTTCAGCCGCAATGAGAGTCATAATATTGACACATTTTAAATTATATAATCTAAATACTTAAAATATGTATTCAAATTATATAATTCGAATTGTTTCAGACCTCTTTATACATTAAGTCCATTTATTCGCAAATCTACACCTATTTTACAACATAAAATCAGACCACATTATTGACACACATCAAAACTAAATCAAAATATACATATGATAATATTAATAAAATCAAAATTTACGTCGATTTTACAACACAAGTCAACCTAAAATATAATACAATTCATATGATAATCCAAAACATGCAAAATATCCGAAACAAAATATTTAGTGGCCATGGCCAAGAGTCATAAAAAGTCATACAAAATGGTAACCGATGAAATGTGAGAAGTTTTTTTTAGAGTTACTTACATATAGGTATATTTTGAATTATATTATCCGAAACATATTTTTTTTTCAAAAAATCTATAATTCAAATTGAAGCAAAATAGAAAATATAGAGGGCGCAGAGAGATAAATAAGTTGAAAATGAAAATTCTTTTATAGTTTTCTCAACAATACTGTACTTATTTGCCAAGTCCAGATTACTTGAACCCTATTGAGATTTGAGTGTGGTTGCATTGCATGTTGTTAGCCTAAAAATGCAATGCTTCAGCCTCCACACCCATCACACGTGCATCAATACAATGCATGTATAGCTAGGGAGTTTTGTTCGAGTTGGAGATAGAATATTTGCCACACGGAAATGACAAAGGAAGATAAATGAAGTTTCAATCAATCAAGGGAGAAAGGCTAAGCAAGAATTCTTGTCTGTTTTTGGCCACATGAAATCATTGGCATAACTCGTGGGGCTAATAACAAATTAGCAATAAATACAAATCAACTACCAACAATATAAGGAACTTATTGTGAAACTGAATTACGGTTCATAAAAATTCTATAATACTCCATCTATATTGACTTATATGATATACTTATCTAAATCTATTACTATAGTACTATACATACAAGATTATTAGTTACATCTTTTTTATAAATATACAAGATCATTATACCTATTATATTATATAATAAGAACCTCACATTTGTATACTTTATTATCCATCCATCAATTGAATCGGCCACAAAATCATTCCCTCTGCCCTCCTCCACCACAACAGTCCTTATCTAAGGTCCAAAACATCTAAAACCAAACAAATTAACATATATGCAAGAATCCATATTAAGCCAACTAATTGCCACGCCATCTTCTCCTCATCACACATATCACAAGCTAGCCTTGACTGTTTTCTGTGGACCCCACTATCCCTATGATGCCTCCTATCAAGAACTAGTAATAGCAGATAAATATACCTTTCTTCGATTTGTTTTTGAAGCAAGAATAAGATAAAATTAACTAATGTTAAGGGTTTAATTAATCAATCATCCTGTTATGTTTAGCACTAATTTTAACCAAGACTTCCCACAACCGTTGGATCTCTCCAAAAACATCATCGGACGGTAACCGAAACCTACAACAAGGACACGTGTTCCTCTTTCCCAACCATGGTAAAATACACATCCAATGAAACAAATGCTGACATGGCAACTCACACACGTCTCTCCCTACTTGCATCTCTTCTTTACATATCACACACTCTCTCCCACCAACACTCACCTCCACCGCCGGCAAAGAAACCACCGTCGCCGCCGAAGCCGCCACCTCCTTCACTTCCTTTCCTTCTTCACAACCCAAAACACCGACCAATCTCCAGCACCGACTCACCGTCTCTATAAACGGAATCAAAACCGATCCAAAACACGCACCAAGCGGTGGTGCAGAAGAATAACCAATCGTTAACAATGTGTTGGAGAAGATTTTGTTCAAGTTTAGCCTCCAGTGTGAAAACGGTGCGGTTAGTGCTTCTGGATTGTGTTTATGTGTTTCACAGAACAAGAGAAGGAGTAGCACAGCGTCGGTGTCACGTTCTCTCATGGAAGTTGAAACAGGAGGTGGAAGAGGTGAGGTGGGGTTGTTTGATAGGGTGAGGAGGTGTAGATAGGAAAGGAGGTGGCGTGAAATGAGGAGAGTTTTTTGTTGAAGAGAGAGAGTGTGGAGGTGGTGAAGGGTTAGAGAGAAGAGTGATGGGGAGGAGAGGAGGAAGGTGAGACGGCGGTGGTGGCGGCGGGTGGAGGAGAGAATGGTGTTTGTGAGGTTTGTGAGGTGGGGAGGAGGGAGAGATGAAAGTGCTGCCATGATGGTTGATGTTGTTTCTTCCATATGGACAAGTGAATTGGTTTGGAGTTTTGGTTTTTAACTTATAGAATTTGAGTAATTTGGAAATGTGAAAGTGTTGTGTGAATGGTGATGTTAATGAGAAGGCTTTTGCTTTTTATGTATGTAGTGTACCGCATGTGTTTTACTCATTACTGTCATCATCACTGCTACTTCCTTTTTGTAAGATCCAATGTGTCCTAGATCTCTGTTCCTTTCATTCTAATTCTACTCGGCAAATTCTATGGTGCTCCTAATATATTTGAGTGTATCGGTACACTCATTCTTTAAATTAATAATTAAATGAGTTGTTTTTTTGAAGAAAAATATATTTTTTTATCACTTATAATTATAATAACTAAATCTTATTCATCAAAAGTGTCAACGAAATACAATTAATTTTTTTTGAATTTTTATCACTCATAATTGAGAACATTGATTATTTTTTACGATAATATGTAAAAAAAAATTACAATAATTTTTATAAACAATGAAATAATGTTTTTTCTTATAAAATGATGTTCTATAAAATATAAATATTGACAAATAACTATTTATTACACAAAAAATGATTGTTTATTTATAAAATTATGAAGGAAGAGTACCGATACACCTCACTTTATAAGTGTACCGTAGAAGTTCCCATTCTACTGACTACTTTAACATAGACATAGACCCAAAAATATATATTTTTAGATTTATTAATTAGGGTTAAATATGTTTTTAATCCTTTTAAAAAAATTCTTTAACTTCTTTAAAAAAAAATTCTTCAACTTCTAGTCTCTATAAAATTTTTAAAAACTACCTTTTGTCCCTATTTTTAAGTTAATTTTTGTATTTTTTAATTAAATTATGCAAAAATTTATAGAATATTATAAAAATCTCTCCAAAATAATTTGATTTTTTTAACATGACATAAATTAAATATAAATTACCAAGCACAAAAAATATATAATTCATATTTAATTCATGTTATGTTAAAAAATTCTATTTTTTGGGTAGAAATTCTTGTAATATTATAAATTTTTCTACAAACTTTTATTCAAAAATATGAATACTACATATGAATTTATTTTAAAGAAGGGACCAAAAGTGAAGATGGAAAACTTTTGGGGACTAAAAGTTGAAGAATTTTTTTAGATGAGCTAAAATGAAAAGTTGACATAAATATAGGGATTAAAAACATATTTAACCTTATTGACTAATACAACATATCTGGGCTCTGGAGTAAATACTAAATATATTAGTTAATTGTGATCCAAAATGAGTATAATTTTAAATGATTTATTCCCTAAAAGAATGATTTATGTTTGAATAAAAGTGAGTTGAACAAGAAGTTTGAATGTCTAAATAAATTTTCGATTTAAAAAGTTCAATTTTTAACTTAAAATAAAATGCAAAATTAATTTTACTCGAAAACTATCAAATATGTTAGAATCAATTTTACAGACAATCAAATATGTCAGAATCAATTTTTCATATATAATCAATTTTGACCCTTCTAAAAGTGAAATCAAACTTATAAATTTGATTTTAGAATAATTGAATATTTTTAGTATAATATATTTTAATTTGAAGATATTACTAGTTTTTGACTTTAAATTTGATTTTTTTTTCCATTCAACTAATTAATTTTAGAATTCATTCACTATTAGCTAAAGTTAATTTTTGAAAATCAACTTTGACTCCAAACACACGCTAAGTTGGAAAATTAGTATTTCCTCCTATTTTCACCATGATGATTTTTTTTACATAAACAATGTGCCTTTTTCTCCATTATATATAAAGGAAGATACATTATTGAGCTGACTTTCTATCTCTCAATTACACCTTTCATTTAAACTATTCTAATTATAACTTTATCTTTTGCATAATATTATTTAAATCCTTAATTAAAAAAGTTAAATTTCATTTTAATATGAATAATTCTTCTATAATAAAAACAATCAAGTTAAATCTAACTTTGATTAAACTATTTTAAAAAAGTTATAATAATTTACGATAAAATAAATATACACTAAATCGCATTAAAAATGGAAAATGTTATCCAAGTAAAACCAAATTAAAAAGATTGTATTGAGAATGGTGAAAAAGTGAGTATTTAATTTTTAAAAGTAAAATAGTTGTTGTTTTCAATAAAAAAAAATTATGGGTCATGCTAAATTGCGCTCTTAGGGCATATGTTAAGCATTAATGTTATTCCATTAATGGTAAGAATTTATTGAAAAAAATTAATATTAAACATTTTGAGAAATAAATTAACACAATTTTCAATACATAATTTCTACTAGTGAAATTCTTAAAATGTGTCTTAAGGGTACAAGTTAGCATTTCTCAAATTTTATATATTTAACTTTCTTAACTAATGTCAAAATATAATGACAAACTTCAATGTTTGATTTTATACTCCATTCGTCCTAAATTATGTGACATTTTGACCATTTCACACATATTAAAAAATGTAATTAATTTTTTATGTAAAAGACATATTATGAGTTTTTTTTTTATAAAATTGTCCTTAATAAATAGTATGGGAAAGATAAATCAAATAATCGAAAGAAAAAAAGCAATAAATAATTAATGATATAATAGGAAAAGTAATATTAATGTTTTATTGGTATTGTAAAGCAACGTATAATTTCTAACAAGTTTTTTTTTAAAACGACGTACAATTTGGGATGGAGGGAATATAAAGTTATATTCATTTATGAATTACAATCTTTTATCAACTTTGTTTTTAAAAAATAACTTTTGTCAACTTTTTTTTTTGTTAGGAACCTTTGTCAACTTTGATTAACTTATTATTGTTTTTTTGACTAAGTCATTATTCTATTGCAATATTATTTATTGTTAAATATTTTTGTATTTCATCTGATTTATTATCCTTTGTCTTTAACTATTAAATATTAAAATTCTTACACATTCTATCTAACATTTTTTTTTAAGAAAAGATGTTTATAACATTTCATTATAATAATATTAGTAATTTCATTATAATAATATTAGTAATACAACGAGGGATATAAAAAGAAATGTTGGGCTAGTTAATAACACAACTTCTCCAACCAAATCATGAGCTATCGCATTTGTTTGTCGACTATTGAATTTCATCTGAGAGTTTGTGAAATGTGAATGAAAGAGTCTCTAACCCCCTAATATGATATGACCAAATTCTGAAACATTATCTTTGTTGTAGTGAAAAGCGTCATTGGTTGTTTTAGAATCCACCACAAAGTCGACATTGTCTATCTACATGCCACTTAACCATTCTATAGTGCTACCTCCGTCCCTAATTATAGGACCCTTTTGAAAAATTCACGGGAATTAAGAAAGTTGATTGTAGCATTAAATTTGTTTATAATCACTATTGTTTTTACAATTATATCCTTTAAGAGAGAGAATTGGTTTATATTTTCAACATAGTATTTATTGTTAATTGAAGAAAAACAAGTGAAATAAATAAGGGTATGTTGGTAAAGAAATAATTAATGTAGTTGGAAATAACAAAAGAGTTTTATAAAAAGAGAAAAAAATTTCTTCTCAAAATGGTCTTATAATTAAAGACGGAGGTAGTATTAAACAAACATAAAGCTTCACCGGTAGGAACAATACATAAAAGGGTAGAAACTCATGGTTTTGGCTAGAACAAAAGCTCCATCATCGTTGCGCACACATATACCAATGTCTACACGATTCATAGACTACGAAAAAGAAGCGTCAATATTGCACTCGAGACAACCAGGCGCCAACCTTTGCCAATGTATATCGTGACCTACAGTTGACGAGAAGCTCAACAACATGAGAAGCCTTGTGTGTGAAGCTCAAGTGGTTTGTTGATCGTCACTCACATTATGAATGATACTAGCATCTTGCTGGTCTTCAATGAGGCGACACAGTCAATCAACTACGTTGGCACAAAGTTCATTTTCATTCTTCCAACGTTTAAGGTTACAATGCTTCCATAAGCTCCAACAAATGACTACAAAATGCCAAGCGTATTCCTGAAATAGATTTTGTAATAAAGAAAAATAGCTTATATGGTCGAGTTAGTGACAAGAAAAACATAGTTTATCTCGTTTCAAATACTTGTCATTTGCCACACTTGCATCGCAAAAGGACCAAAAAATAATATGATCAAGATCTTCATGATTGAAATTACAACTAACACAGTTCGTTGGACACCATAGTCCTTTGTCCTGAAGACGAACACGCATTGGTAAACAGTCCCTACACATTGGTCAAATAAAGTTCTTCACCTTTGGAGGAACTTTTAACTACCAGATGCCGGACCAGAACCCCAGACGCTTCAAATGGGTTGTATCAACCAGATCCTCAATACATAGCATGTACGCACTTCAAACAGAGTACAAACCATTTTTCTGAGCTTTCCAAACCAATTTGTCATTAGGAACCTGATTAAACAACGATATGTTTAGAATATAACGTTAAAATTGCTTGATAATGATGCTAACAGTTTATTACAACTATATATATACACACACACATATTTAAAAACGTTTAAATTACACTATTATTGTCAAATACAATATAACTATACTTCTAACCACAGTCAAACTTAATATTAATTTGTTTTGACAAATTTTAATAATATTTGCATTTATTTATTGTGCTATTGTGGCGATATTAGAAACCTTAGATATTGTATACCAATCATTTTAATTTAATTTTAATTTAGTCTATATATTTTTTTTTTGAAAGAAAATTAGTCTATATATATTTTGTGTATTTTTATTATATTCTTTATATATAAAACTAGGGTTGATGAGTCTTCATGAATATAACTCAATTGACCAAGACATTACGATATGCAAAGGTTAGGGTTGATGCCTAGAATAATAAAATTATCATATGCATCAAAAAAGTTAATGCTGGTAATTTTTTAAAAGAATAATAAAATTGTAAGCTTGAATACATCATAATTTAATGAAATACGACAGAAAATATAATATGAATATAATACCTTAATGAGTATTACCTCTAAATATAATGATTTTTTAAGGAATAAAGAAATTATATACTTTGATTAGTTTCCGATGAATAAGTTCATTATGACGAACTAGAATATAATTTGTTAAAAATTACTTTATTATAAAAAAAAAATTAGCTTAAAAAATTTCTTAAAAACAATTTTCTTATTCACGATATACATTTTTTAACAAGCCGCGACTAAAACAAATTTAGAGCCTGTTTATTATAGTTTTTCTAACAAAAAAATCACTTATTTAAACAAAATAATCACTTTTAAGAGTATTGCATGCGTTTGTTACAACTTTTTAAAGAAAATCAGAACCTAAAAAAAACTAAACATTTTCAAACGAGAAGCTGTAAGAACAACTTCAAAAAATAGGTTTTTTTAGAGGAGATGGAAAATTAAATGTCAAAAGATTGAGCTAGTTTTGTAACAAAAAATCCATTTTATATAAATGTATCCAAACAAACTACGTTATTTATTTAAAAAAAGTGATTTTTACTGCGATAAACAAACAAAAAATAGATTCTGATCTTATATAAATCTTTAAAAATAATCTCTAAACTATTCAATGTCAAAATCACTTTTATTTTAATATATAACAAACGGCCCTAGGTAAAATAAATTGGATCGTAGTTATTTTTAAACCGACGATCTTATTATTCTTAGCATTATGATGGGAGTGAATATTGAACCCTCAACTTCCTTAGCACTCTACTCCTCAACTCTTTAGCTTAAAGAAACTTGATATACCATAAATTAGGTTTGCGTTGAGGGCAGTAGGAGATGCATCAGAACTAATAATCGTTTGACAGTTTTGTATTTTCATATTGGTGGGGTAATTTTTTTTAGTATGTTAGCATACAAGGCTTTGTCTGTAAGGGTTGGTGTATCCCTTCTTTCATTAATACAATTTGTTTATAAAAAAACAAATCAATAGTGTGACAGTTGTGGAGATGAAACAATGAACAGTGAAGTTAATTGTCCTCATGTTAATGTCTGGTTCAAGCACGTTTGTCGCTCTTAAGCTTTTCATTATCTTCTTAACCGTGTCTCTTACGGATTTGGTTAATGTCAACAGAAACAAGCAGAAAAGAAAATTCCATTCCCAACCATATGGCCCATGACCGTGGCTTGTTGCTCTTGTCCCTTATAAAATAAACCAACCAAAACAATAATGCAATTCCAGAGTAAAGAATTTAACATCTTCATGCCTTCTGCTCATCATGGATTTTCTCACCCTTTATCATTTACATGCACACATGCTTATTTCATAATGCATCTAGTGTTTTCGTACCATTATTGCAAATTACTTCCTTGGTGTGAGCGAGGAAAGAATAATTTACTTTTAAGATGATGGGCATTCTAGAACAAGACATTAAAATATAAGGTCAAGTAGTCATTCATGTTGGGGAGAAGAACGACATTTGGTGGCAAACCAAGTTATGATTAAAGGAAAATATATTATAACTTAACAGATATCTGATGCTTTATTAACAAGAAAACTTTTTTCAAGACAGTAATGAATTAATGATGTAAAAGGAAATCTGTAAAATTAATACAATATAAAAATCAACATGTAATTATGGACATAGAATAGAAGTATCAGTATGTTAATTTAATATGAAAATATATCATGCATAGATGCTCTCAAAAGAAAAAGTTAGACACAAGAGAAGCCCCACCAATAAAATACTAAAAATATCAAACAAATATGCTTCTTGTATGATTTTTCAACTAGTACAACTGGCTGTATCAAAATCAATGAACAATGCATTCCTTACAATGTCTTACCTCACCAATTTGGTGATTTCTAAAAAAATATCCTATACGTGGAGCCATTCTCAACATAATGTATACCTTTTTGTTCCTGCTTTTCACAAAATATTAGTCACCGTCTCATCGTTCCACACCGTATCAATCTCAATACCGTAAAGAAGAAGGGAAAAAGAGGAAAAAAAAATCTGAAATGTCAGGAACTGTTTAACCTCATTTATGATACTGGTTTATCCATCTATTACTATTAGAGCAAGTGTTTATCAATAGTCCATAAGTTATTAATTCTGCAGGGCCACTTTTCTGCTGAACTGCAGAGTTGAGACACAGCCAACACTCAGAATCTATACCACATGATGGAAATTGAAGCCGATTTGTCAATAATCAAATCTTGACTGAACCAACAATCCAATATTAAAGCTTTATGACTGCAATGTGATTGTAGTTGAGGCCGCGTCAAGCTATCAACTGTATTTAACCACAAAATATTGCAATATTAAGGATCATGATCACAATGACAGCTTAAAACCTTTTATACAAGTGCTTAGTTTCTGCACCTCGGAAGTTGAGTGTCCTTTTTTGTTCTGGTTGTATGCAAGGGACGAGAGATTTATTTCAATGAAAATTATCACATCTCATAATCCAACTCTTCTTGCAAGATATATCCTTCTTCCCTCATCAAACCAAGCAACCCTTCCAGCAGTGCATAAATCTCATCCGACATTTCATTTGACATATCCTTGGCAATAAAGCCTAATAACTTTCCACTAGTTTCAATCCAACTACTTCCCCGGATCTTCTGCAACCCAGTTTTTTCCATCCTTTCCCTAATCTTACAAGCTTCTTCCCATCTCCCAGCACGTGAATACAAATTTGCCATAATTATGTAATTCCCTGTATGTTCAGGCTCAATCTCAAACAAATGATCACAAGCAAACTTCCCGATTTCAACGTTGCCATAAATAGAAGCTCCATTCAGCAGAGCGCCCCAGACTTTAGCAGTTGGCTTAAATGGCATCTTAGAAATGAACTTTGCCGCTTCTGAGAGCTTTCCAGCTCGACTAAGAACACCAACCATGCAGGCATAGTGCTCCACCACAGGTTGAATCCCATGTTTCGAAGGCATCGCATTGAAAACATCCCAAGCTTCATTCACCAGCCCGGAATGAGCACAAGCTGTCAACACAGAAGTTAATGTAACTGGGTCAGGCTGAATTCCTCTATCTAACATCTGGTTATAGAGACCAAGTGCTAAACTAGCATCTCCATGAGAAGCATAAGCATATATAATTGAAGTCCAAATTATCAAGCTCCTACTTTGTGACTGATCAAAAACCCGCCTTGCCAAATGAATAAACCCTAACTTTGCATAAGAATCAACAATGGCAGTTGTCACGTATATATTTTGGTCATAACTTCTTCTTATTGCATAACCATGCACCTCTTTCAGCCCTCGAAGGTTCGAGAAATATGAAAACAAAGGAATAATGCTAGAAAGTGTGACAACATTTGGCTTCAAACCAAACCCTGGCATCTCTCTAATCAAATCCAAAGCTCGTTCAAACTGGTTATTCTGAACCATACCAGGAATCACATCATTCCAAGTACTCAATCCAGGGTTTTCTATTCCCTTTAAAACATCTAAAGCCTTATCGACAAACCCATTAATCATATATCCAGAAATAATCGACCGATAACTTACCTCATCTTTCTCACCCATTTCATCAAACAACTCACGAGCATAATCCAAACTTCCACATTTCGCATACATGGCAATTATAGCATTGCAAAGAAACACATCTGTCTCAATTCCATCATCCTTCACAAAACGATGAACTTCCATTCCAAAAGAAAGATCCTTCGACTGACCACACGCCTGCATCACACTACCAATCGTAACAGCATTCGGCAAAATCCCTTTCCCTTCCAAACCCAACATCTCCAAATACAATCTCTTACATTCTTCGTAAAATCCACTCTGAGAATAACCACCAATCATTGCATTCCACGTCACAATATCTCTCTCTGTCATTTCATCAAACACCTTCCTCGCAATATCTATCCTACCACACCTACAATAACACGTGACCAATGCGTTAAGAACGCAAACATCCGAATAAAATCCACGTAAAAGAGCAGAACAATGAATCTGCTTTGCTGATTTATAGCACACAGAAGAAGACAACGCTAATGTCTTCAAGATGCTAGTCATAGTAAAGTTATCAGGAGATACATTGTTGTCAGTGGAAGAAACAAACAACGCGAAAAGGCTAAGCGCGTCGTTGAAGAGGGATTTGGAAGTATAAGCAATGAGCATAGCATTCCAGGAGAAGCTGTTTTTGTGAGGAATTCTGTCGAACACGTTGCGTGCATTTTGTATAAGATTGGATTTAGCGTAGAATGTGATGAGTTTTGTGGCGATGAAATTGTCAGGTGTGATGGAGAATGGGAAGAAGCGAGCGTGGAGCTGCTTTCCCTGACGGATGAGGCGGTGGTTGGTGCAGTGTTGGATGGCGGAGCCATAGGCGGCGATGTCGAGACCGCCGCCGTGGGTTTTAAGGAGGTTTGTGTGAAGGGTTGATTGTGCATTTCGTAATACAATTATCCTAGCGGGTTTCATAGTGTTAAAACCAAATATATATAATCATAATCACTGATAAGAGTTAGTTTTTTTCTTTTTTCTATAAATAGTAGAATTAAACTCTAAGCAAATAACTTCATTTCTGTTCTTTAAATTGTTGTTAGATAACATATTCGTCCACTGATTGATTATTGATCGAATGATATATGTAACTCACTCAATATAATAATACCATTCTATTTACTTTTACTTGCTGTTTTTCTACACTTTGACGTTTATGCCATTCTTCTTCTTATATTTTTTACAACTTCTATTCACCAACATGTGTTTTTTTTCACTATAAACTAACACTTGTAACTTTAAACCTATCAATTACCAACTCTTAAAGGATCTAACTTGAGTCTTGAATTAATCATTAGATTCATTTGTTGAGAGGATATAATTTCACGTCAACACAAAAAGATCATATAATAGTTCTAATTCAATCTATTAATGTTTAAGTTCTATAGTAAAAAAATGTTTGGTAATTTAAAAACCAGTCAAATTCAATCATATAATAGTTATAACACACACAAAAAGATCATATAATAAAATAATAATAATAATAATAATAATAATAATAATAATAATAATAATAATAATAATAATAATAATAATAATAATAATAATAATAATAATAATAATAAGTCATTGGCTTGGAATCTCTTTTGTTTTTCCCGGGCGGCGTATTCAAGAATTTTATCTACAATTTACTCAGTTGGCAGGCATGCCTAGAGCTTCGTATCATTATCTCAAGGTTATTTGGCTCGCTTCAGTTTGGGAAATATGGAAGGCTAGAAACAACCGTGTCTTTAAAAATGCGGTAATTGATCCTCATATTACTCTTGAAAACATGAAGCGGACTTCCTTTTTATGGCTATCTTCGAATGTTCCTCATTTAGCTTTTGGTTTTCATAACTGGTGGCGACACCCTCTACTTTGTATGGGTGTCATGTAACAGTTTTTTTGTTTTCGGTGGCGACACTATTCTTTTAGGTGTCTGATTGTTGCAACAGATATTGGGTAATTCACCATTTTAGCACACCTTGTGCGGGGTGAAATTATCCTCCTTTGAGCAATATATTCCATTTTGATTTGTTCAAAAAAAATAATAAAAATAATAATAATCATCGAAATGGAACATATTACATCAAGAATTATCAATTGGGACGTATATGGTCTTTGCTTCTGATCTGTCAAAAAAAAGTCTTCTATTTCATTTTATATACCAACTGAAAAAACAAAAATTCAGATTTTGACTATAGATAGACCCTGGCCTGTGGACATCCAAAATCCACGCTATTTTGTTCACAATGTAATTTTGCTGTCTAAAATATCCATTCAGCTATGGGTTCGAATTTACCAAATTCCACACAGAACTTATCATATTAATTTTCATCCATGAAGTTAAAAATAGCAACATGAAGTGCAAGACCGTAAAAATACAGCTCAACAAAAAATTTGTTACATTTCTTGTTTAGAAAATGAAATTAACTAACAAATATAAAAAGCGATAACATTTTTCTTTCTCTTAATTCTAACCGGGGCTCTCGGACAACACGAGTCCCCAAGAATCTCACAATGCATACATTCCCATTCTTCATTGTTCTTCTAATCTTCATCTTTTCCACTATCGTCACCGCGACACAATCAAAACAATCATTGTCACCACCACCTCCACACGCCAAAAGTCAACACGGTCACCATGGTCACCACCGTCGCAATGCTGCAAAATTCTTTGGATACGTTAGGACAAACCGCACGGCGTTTTTGAATAACAAAACCGAATTAATTAATGAGTTCCTACACGCGCACAATTGGGTGAGACGTGAATACAAATTACCGGCATTGAAGTGGGACGAAAATCTCGCGAGTTTCGCGCGAAAATATCTTATGGAACGTTATAACGATTGTAAATTGGTTCATTCTACTGCTAATTATGGTGAGAACATGTTTTGGGGAAAGAGGTTGCATTGGACACCTTCTGATGCGGTTTATTATTGGTACAAGGAGAAGACTTGGTATAATTTCAATACCCTTAAGTGTGAGCCTCCACCAAAGATGTGTGAGCATTTTACGCAGATTGTGTGGAGGGATTCGACTCATGTTGGATGCGCCTTGCAGCATTGCAAGAACAACGATACTGGCATGCTCATCGCGTGCGAGTATAATCCACCGGGTAATTTTGTCAATGAGAATCCTCTCGTTCATGCAGCAAAGTAATCAATTCATGCATTTGACCAATATGGATCATCTGGATCCACTCAACTTTATGGTACATCCGACTACAAGACGTTTAATTGAGATAGGTGATTTTAATCTAACGTTATGCATACAGTTGTATCAAATTCATGATCCTATTTTACTTTTGTCTTGGCCTCTCTTGATATATAACTAATGAATAATTACATTACATATATGTATATGCTCCTTTATCCTTATCTTCCATTTTATTTTGGAGCTTTATTAAAATTTCGTTTATTTTGTTGTACTCCAGTTGCGCTGCCAAATTCTACATAATTTGTATGATTTGTTCAACATACAAGTTAATTAGTTTAACCATGTAGAGGATTAGATCTTCCCTTCTTTTATTTATTCTCTCTTTACTTAATTCGCTTTTTCTGCAATGGGATAGATATGTCTTAACAGCAAATATATTCAGCACTAGTCACACAAGAAGTGCAAAGCTAGGCGCAAAAAGAGGCATACAACATAAGGCAAAAACAGCCAACCATACAACCTGTTAACAACCAAAAACCCACACCAGTAGCTAACAAAACCGAAAACTAAGAGCATAATTATCGGTGCTTTTGCACCGTGGTATAACTGAGCCAAATGCAATGTTGTCAGTGTAGTATGGATAATTAGCATTACTCCCGTGTCTTTACTTGTTCAAGGTGGCTCTGCATTATTACGGTGTCTTTACCATCCATTCCTTACTTTTGCTCACTTTTATTATTTTTTAACAATAGATGTGTGTTTTTATTATTACTTTTGAAGTATATTGTAAGACTAGTGGGACCCATTTTAGAGTTTTAGAAGAGTAGTATGAATATTTAAAAAATGTAGTTGAGTGGTTTAAATAATTGAAAAGTGTGAAGTAATATAATATATTAGGTAGGACCCATTTATACCACTCATATGGGTGGCATGGATGTGGGTGCTCTAAGCACCCAAACAACAAAACAAACAGCTACTGTCAGTTGGAAACAGAAAAGAACCGCGCCCCTACAACCAAAAACCTACTGGCACCCAAACCAACCAAAACTGGGCACACTTGACATTAGCGCCTAAGACATTCTCCCGGATCCCAACACCATTCATAAAATAAGCACGGATATACCTTAAGACGGTACAAAAACCAATTTAAAGAGAGAACTTTAATTTCTTCCACCACCTCATCCACCTCTTTAGTGACATTGTTAAACAACTTATTATTCCTAACTCTCCACAACACCTATATTGTCGCATGCCAAATGACCAAAAACCCCTTCGGATCTTCTTTCCTCTCAACTCCGCAAAACAACACTCAAGATGAGAAAACATTATGGGGAGTAATAAAACTAATCCCACTCCAAATCAAAATCTTCGTCCACACCTCATTAGCCACGGAACAATGTACAAACAAATGAGTGGTGGTTTCCTTCAACCCTTCACACCAAAGACAGTTCTTACTCTCCGTGAGGGGAATGATTTTCCGTTTCCCCAAATTTTGTTTTGTCGGAATCCGATTCCAAAGCACCTTCCAAGACAAAGCCACCACCTTAGACGGCGCTTGACTCCTCCACACCGATCAAATCACCTTTTCCTCCTCCTCCCCCCATCTCGACTCCCCTTGAAGAATAACTTCAACCAATTTGTATGCGGACCAAACTGAGAAAGTACCTTCCTCTCCCACTTTCCAAACCCACGAATCCTCACCCCTATCATGATTTATATATATATATATATATATGCTTATATGAAAGTATTTATGTGTCAATTCAAGTGTTGAGAAAAGGATTACATATTTAGAACAAAAAAAGCACTAGAAAAAATGATTACATGATTTTAAATTGCAAATGCAGGATTCTTGTTGGCGGAAACATTCATATTAAATGCTAGTCTAGCTAATGAAAAATGTTAGTCATGCATTTTTATAAATCACCCACCATTTCTGTTTACATATTTTTCTTTAGGAACAGTTTGCATTACTATACCTATAAAAACTTAGATATACTAAAGCATACAAAAAAGATTTAATGAAAGTCCATAACAATCAATCACTTAAATAGTAAATAAACTTCGGTTGAACATGAAAAGTGTAGCATAACTCGAGTTTGAATGCTGACTAACCTACCTTTAACTCATTCTAAATTATAGGAAAAGATATGTATAGCGAAAGTTTTTTTTCTTCACAAAATCATCCCGAGAAGTGTTAATTGCTGCACATGTACCACCACTATCTCCATGAATACTTTAAAATCATGAGTTAAAGTTGGAGAAAAATTGTGTTAAAATACACGGTCGTGGAATTCTCGTGAAATTGTTTATCGGGTGATATAGCATCCCTCCTAAATTATTAGGGCTTTCATCAACCATATATTTAAGAAAACAACGTACCATTCTTAAATTCCGCAAGTTGTCACCCCATAGATCTACTCCCTCCATCTATAAATAATAGTAGTCGTTTGTGAAAGCTCTACATATACTAAAATAAAATAATTTGAATTTAATTTGCAAAACTTACGTTGAACTTACCAACAATATTTATGTGTTGAAAGCGGAATTGAACTCATATCTTTTAAAAAACGTGTCATTTTTGAACCTAGAGACGGAGAAAACATGGTTGACCGAGGAACCTCACTAAAAGTGATTAGTTAGACTCCTCAACAAAACTCATTTCCTTTCAACAAAAAAAAAAGTCAGTGTTATGAATTAATCCTTAGCATTGCAAGATATTATAAAATACATAAGAATAGAGAGAAAGAAACAAAGAGAGAACATAAGAGTGTATTGTATTACTTCACAAGTATGTCCTTTACATGGAAATGCAGGTCCTATTTATAGGATACAATATAAGCAAGTGAATGATCAAAGTAATTAAGGACCACTAACCATCCATTCACTTATGGAGTTATAGGAAGGTGGAAGATTAAAGATGGACATCCACTAAAGTTAATATATTCATAATACTCCCTCTTGGATGTCCATCAGAATATGCCTCATTAAAACTTTACTAAGAAAAAACTCAATTGAAAAAAAATCTCATTGAAGGAAAAAGAGTACAACATCCTTTTGTGTCATAATTTGCCTCATTAAAAACCTTAGCAGGAAAACTCAGTGGGATAAAACCATGGTTTAAGGGAAAAAGAGTGCAGAATACATTTTTGTTTCCTCTCATAAAGACTACAAAGAAGTTTAAATAATCTTTTATACTAGCTACTCGAAATCTTTACTTGGCGGTGACTGTGTAGAAAGATATAATCTATCTCCACACTCTTCTCCAAATTAGCGGCTCTTGAGATATCTTCATATTGAGTTGTTGAAATAATCCCATTTTAAAATTAGAAAACTGCAAGTTTCTTGTATGTATAAAATCATAATCTTTAATAAAGAGCATTCTCCACTTCCTTGATGTGGTGTTAGCATTTTCAAACGATTGGTTGATATTGTTCTTTCTCTAAGGTACAAATTGTATGCTTGACTTTGCTGCAATATCTGTACTGACAAAACTTAAACACCACGATATATAATAAGAAAAATACATTAGTGTCATCACTTTACCAATTCAAGTAGTTCATAATTTTTTTGAGGGCATGATATTTACTCACATCTAGTGACATCACAATCACTCTAGTATATAATCAATTAGATTTGTCCATATCAACATTTATATAATAACAAATTTTAGTATCTCTTCAGGATTTCTAATAATATTTTATACCATTATCATAAAATCGATTATAACGAGTTCATTTCCAAATCCTTAATATGGACAAATGATTTCATCTTTTCAATAATTTTGGTAGTATGTATTACACAAATGATATCCTTCAGGGAGTTTCATATATCACTATCAAGTGAGTCATATAAATAAATTGTAACACATCTTTCATATAACTTGAGTCTTTCATGTGCTACTGAACTTAATCAAGTATGAAAAAGTTTTTGAATTCACTTCACGTGAATGTCTTTAAAGCATATATGTCTCCTAAAAATAAATGGTAGACATTTACCTATTCACTTTAGGTGAACATACCAAACTCTATCTATATGTATTTTACCATTCTAATTCCCTTTTCGCGCGAAAAATCATACATATCTAATTAACTTCACATCTTCGAGTGTGCGGACTACAGGTCCAAAAAATTCAGATTTACAAAGCGAGTTTGATTTCACTGGAATTGTCTCTTTCCATATGCAGATATTTTCTTTTTCTATAATCTTTAATAAACTTGAATTCATGATCCTCATTATCACCAATCACATATAGCGCTATATTATATCCAAAAACACGTCGACGTTGACTTTACTTCGGTTCCATCTCATTTCATTGAGATATTTCATTCATGACATAATTTATTAATATTTCATAAGTTTCAGGTACCTAATTAGTTCTTCTGGAACTGAAAAATCAATTATGTCAAAAAACTCTTTTAGAGTTTCTATATCCTCGTTTAGGTTATCATTCATTTAAGCTCCTTTTCTTATTCGAGGATTTTTATATTTGGAACCGATTGATCTATCATGCTTCAGGCACGATTGAAACTCATTTGTAGTATTAGATTATCCGACATGGACATCTATATTGGGAAAACTAATCCATCAATTGATAATCAGCCTACTGGGCTGTAAATAAGTTTGTTCAACACAATTAATGATAGATGGAGATTCATATCAAATATATTTTTCCAATGTTCTTTCAATATTTATCTTAGTGTATTATATTGGAGCAATTGTGATATACAGAACACATCCAAAATCCAAAAAAATTAGGTTGTTAACCTAAAACCAATTATAGATATTAAGGGGAGGACTTATATATTGTAATGTGTTGGCTTGATGCAGATCAATATCTCAACATACAAGATTTTTGATTCCCAAAATAGAGTTTATAAGACATGACCTCACAACCAAACTAGAGTTTATAAGGTATGATATCGTAAGTATCAATTATACAATTAACTTTAGACGTCTAAAGAATGGATCTTCAAGTCCATTTTTATGAGCATATGGTACCGGTTATTCAATATCAATTGACAAATGATATTTATCAAAAGCTTTCTGAAAATTTCAGAAAATAAACTCTTGGTCAAATTTGTTGACATAATAATCTCACAAACTTCTGGTTGTGGATATACATGTGATCTTTTAAATTGTCAACTTTCTCTAGGAACTGGTAACACACAGTAGTTACTAGATTGAAGAATATTTTGGCTCTTCAATATAAATGAAGGCGGGGTATCAATTTCACTCGTGTGGTCACTCTATTCTCTATACTCTCATAGACAAACCACAAACTACTTTTTTTTCCTTATCATTTTTATCGTGTTCAATTTTTTTCCTTCACATTTTTCCTTTTTCTGTTCTTTCTAATTTAATTTATCTCTTCTCACGAAAGAAAGGAACAAAACCTTCTTGCATGAAACCACCAACAACCCGCCTTTTTTAGTATGATGTGCCTCTATCAGACCTTATTTGGCTATGCCCTTATATCGCAGACGTATTGAGTCTCACACATAAAAGAGAGATGTTAATGCATCTAGTATGAGTTAAAGTTACACATTGGATGCAAAATTAGATGTTAAACAACATATAAGTGAAATAATCAATATACCTAATCTCTTAGTATTTTTGTTGAATATGTAATGTCAATCTCGATTCCGTGGCTGCTCTTAGCCTAATATTATATATGATTCAATAAATTGGTGGCTTTCTCGGAAGTTTGAACATTATTATATATTGTTTTCTTAGTTTTTTTTTTACGTCTATTGTTTCTACATTAATTTTAAGTTTTTTCAATGTTCTTCCCTTTCATACTATTTGATTTATTCGGCCTGTATTATTTCAAATTTCTTTATTTTTGGGCTTTGGTGAGATTTAACCATAGAAAATGTTTAAGTGTATACTGAGTTGAAAAATACATGTTTATTAGACATTTTTTAATGATGTGGCGGTTTTTTTAAATTGGGTCAAATTTTTTGGCAAATTAGTTATCCAAAAATTTTCAACTATTTCAACAAACTCATAAAATTACCAACAACTTTTAAAAATGTATTTGACCGAGCAATCCCAATCAGCAAGAACAATTAAAGAAATAACTTCTTTCAGTAAAAAATCAAGATGAGGGTTGTTTAGATATAAAGAAA
>Ga0228710_1003963_pt1 | contig 23440 bp, 10 predicted proteins | sample MedpolnodulmetaG_FD_177995 | JGI IMG/M metagenome (GOLD analysis project Ga0228710, IMG submission 177995) | Root nodule microbial communities from Medicago polymorpha collected in Santa Monica, California, United States - pink nodules | ecosystem: Host-associated > Plants > Roots > Nodule...
AAAAAAAAAAAAACTGAGCTTAAAGTGGGCATTGCATTAATTCATCAAGATATCATCCCTAAAAAAAATCAAGATATCATATTCTAAACTAACACTGTCAGATTATTTCAAAAAAAAACTAACTGTCAGATGAAAATTATAAATAAATAAAAATCTACTTTTAAATTATAATAAATCAAGCTACAGCTCATACTGCACCTATGCTTTTCATTGACTTTTATATACATATTTTTCGAGATCTCTATTATATTTGTTTAATGCTGTATTATTATCGGATTGTTTAAATTTTAAAACACTTGTCTTACACAAACATGTTGTGAGTATTCTATCCTAGCATAATTGAATATTAAAGGTTAATTTCCTATCTGACTTTACCTTGTAATTTGTAATTAATATAGATGGACAAGTGTTATGTACTTAGTGAAGCTGTGAATTACACAAAACAACTTCAAAAGCGCATTAAAGAATTGGAGAATCAAAAGAAAGATAACAAAGCAAATCCAGCAATATTCAAGTGGAAATCTCAAGTTTCATCAAATAAAAAGAAATCCTCAGAATCACTTCTTGAGGTTGAAGCTAGAGTCAAAGAAAAGGAAGTACTCATCAGAATTCATTGTGAGCAGCAAAAGGACATGGTACTCAAAATACATGAATTGCTTGAAAAGTTCAATCTCACTATAACAAGTAGTACCATGTTACCATTTGGTGCTTCTATTCTTGTTATCAACATTGTTGCTCAGGTATGAATATCTATTTTTATTTTTTTCAATTATGAAACTGTCTTCTTTAATCCTATCCTATAAGATATTAATTATTTCAATTTTCAATTAAAGTGTATTATCTTATACTCCCACCATTTCACAATGATTGACCTATTTAAAGAAAAAAAAATTGTCCCAAAATGAAAAATATTTTCAATTTTCACTACAATTAATTACTTCTTTTTTTTTTCTCTTCAATTGTATCATCTAAGTAATATAACTTCATTCACACTCAAGTTAGGAAAATGTTAACTTGTGTCCTTGGAGGACAAGTTTAAAAACAAAATATAGAAACTTTATTTTAAAAATTGTATATTTAATATATTAAAAGTTTAAAATTGCTTTTGGGGCACAAGTTTAAAAACTAAATATAAAAACTTTATTTTGGAAATTGTGCATTTAATATATTAAAAGTTTAAAATTTTATCTTTTTAATACAAAAGTTATCTTCTAATTCTCTTTTTAACTTCTTAATTTGTGCATTAAGAACACGAGTTAACATAATTCTTTTATTTATATTTTTCTTTGTCTAAAATGGTCAAATAAATCAATCATTATTGGACGACATGATTAGTATATTGATAAACCTTGTTGTGAATGCTTATGTTCACATCAAAATGGGTTGTGTAAATGTTGACAAAATACTCTTTTTAAAAAATCTTTGTTATTGGTCCATTTTTAAAAAAGTCTATTTAGTTAATTCATAAATTTGAACACTTTTAAAAATATATTTTAAAAAAAATCAAAAGAGTAAAGGAGTGTCTTTTGTTTGTTTGTATCTCTAATTTGTAATGTTGGGATAAAGTGAAATTCTAAATTGCTAAAGCTTTGATGCAGATGGATGAAGAAGACAGCATGACCATGGATGGCCTTGTGGAAAATCTGAGAAAATATCTATTGGAGGCACATGAGAGTCAATTGTGATCCGTTCTAGTGCATCAAAATAAAAGAGTTCTCCATTTGTAATTATAATAATGGAATGAGGACATTTTGTAGAGTCATTTCTACTTTGTTGGATTGGTTTGTTTTCTTGTTTGTCACATTAAAGAAAAAAGGCTGTGAGACATGTTTTTGTCCTCGTGAGCTTAGCTCAGATAGTAGGGACAATGCATAATATATGTAAGGTCTGTGATTCGAACCCCGACCACTACAAAAAAAATGATAAAGTTAAGAAATCTTTATGTTATTAAGCAATGTTAACTGTTCAAGAGATGTCAACTTGTTTTAAGAATTTGACTTTGTAAACACATGGAATATATTCAAATCGCATTTGAGACTAAAATGACCATTATTAATACTAATAATTTCTTTTCCCGCAATTCTTTTTTATAAAAACTAATGGTAATAAGTTTATTTTTGCATAATCATCTTATAGGATGTATTCTTTTGCTTTGGCAACAACTGTTGGTGTTTAGTGGTCTTTGGACTTCCCTTGTTATGTAGTTGTGAAACATGAGTATTGAGTTAGCTAAATGAACACAAGAAATAAACAAGTTTAATTTCTGTTTTGGATTCACCAACCTGACCCAAAAAATAAAGATAATTTATCCATCTATCCCCTAAGGGTTTTAACAATACCTTTATTGATCTTATTCCTAAAGTTGTTAATCCTCATAGAGGTTGTCACGCTATTGGTCGTTTCTTTAGTTGTTTGCATGTAAAAGTTTTGGTTAAAATCTTGGTAAATAGGTTAGGGTTATTTTTTAGTCTCAATCATGCTTTGTGAAAAATCAAATAAGTTTTATATGTGATTCTTATTGCAGATGAGGTGGTCGATGATGCGAAGAAGTCGAAAAATAAGTTTATCATGTTCAAAGTTGATTTTGAAAAGCTTATGATTCTAAAAGGTTTATGGACCATGCTGAAGTCCGATGGCCAACCCGTGGGTGGGTCAGACCAAAAAGATATGATTTTCTTTTGTTTTTTTACGGCCCGAATCATAATAAGATGCAGCTCAACACCCATTTTGACAGCTTTAGAACTAGGTAAGAAAAAACGTTTTTTTTATTTTGAGTGAACAAAAATTAGAATAATTAGTAAGTTATTATATTAAACCAATATATTAAATCAAAATACATTTTGTTAATTAATTAATTCCTTTTTAGAATAATAGGTTATGTATTTGATTAATAAAAAATAAAAAAAAACTAATTTGGATAGAAAAAAGTTTATATCGGTTTTTACCTTACAAAATTCATAACACTTCTCTCTTCGCACGGTTGAAATACTACTCTCTCTAATCTCTATCTCTTATTTTAACTTTTTTTTTTTAAGATAAATGAAATGATAAATAATCATAAAAACTCACACACACATGTGAAGAGATTAGGGTTCCTACCTCAATCATATCTTCCAATTTAGTAATTTTGACATTTTTATCGGTTGATTTAGGATATGTGAGTCATATATCTTTCTTTTATATACTAAAACAACACATTATTTGTCTCTTCTTAGACTCTTTTACTCACCTCTCTTTAGATTTCTTCTCACAACCAAACACAAAGGATTTTTGCAGGCTATCCTTATCCAATTTCTGTGGCTGGTTTTTTCAATAAATATTCGGTCCTCCATAAGTCCACATAGCATAATACCATATCATTTATCAATTGAATTGATCTACTTGCTTTTCTCTCAAATGGAGTTGTTCGAACAGACACTTCCCAGAAACCTCGCTGCCGGCGAGCAGAAATTCAGGAGTGATTGCGCTCAATGCCACACCAACATAGGAGCCGTTCACAAACAAGGTTTAATATTAGTATTCTTTTCTGCCTAAATAAACTCTCACATTTACGTATCATGTGCTACTTCTGTGCTCCTGCTTGAATAAAAATGTTTGTTTTATTTGTTGTCAACCTTAGGACCCAATCTGAATGGTTTGTTTGGAAGTCAATCTGGGACAACTCCTGAATATTCATATTGTGTAGCTAACAAGAGCATGTCTATGAATTGGGAGGAAAAGATCATGGATGATTACTTGCTTAACCCCAAGAAGGTACAGCACATTGATTGGCATTTCAATGTTTCTTTTTAGATCACATAAAAAATATTTATATCAAATGGTTATTAGTAACCATTTGATACTTCTTTGTATAATATCATCATTCTAACCTTTGTTGTTTTCTACTATGAATTAGCTCTTTTTCTATTAAATTATCATGAGAGGTAACCTTGAAAGCCTATTTCGATTAAATCTATCACTGATTTGTGTATTATTTTTTTTATTCTTATGTAGTACATGGTCGATACGAAGATGGTATCAACTGCTCTTAAGAAGCCCCAGGAACGTGTTGATCTTATTGCATATCTGAAATAGGCCGCTTGAAAATGGTTGAATTTATGTATCATATGTAGTATACTTTTGGAGTTCTGGATATTTAATTATCTGGAAATTTGATCTTGCGTTGTAATTAGCACTCTATATTGGCAAATAAAGCAGACAATATTACTTTCCGATGTTATTTTGTTCCTTTTGCATTGCTTTTAAAGGTTGTGTATATTGGTAGGACTTACGTTTGAACACATTAGTTGTTCGACTTATGTTTGAGCTTATTAGTTTTTGAAAGTTGAAAAACTCTTATCAAATCAAATTTACTTAAATGAGAGCATAAATTAGTTATTTGTGGGATAAGTAGATTCACTAGTCTTGTAATTTGTTACTTGGTTTGCTGAAATGAATGCATATATAGGATGCAAATGTTTTTCTTAGTTACATAACCTGGTACGGTGTAGGAGAGAGTAAGCTGAATTTCGTCATTCCTATTGAGGAGATATATTAGAAGAGTCCTTCTAACAAGGTGAACACAACAAAAACAAATTGAGGTATCAACAACGAAGTATATTTGAGCCTCAATTATATTCTTCTAATTTTATCCTCTTGCATAATCCTTCAGTTCCTTTATTTGAAGGAGAAAATTATGATTTCTTGACACTAAAAATGATTTTTTTTCCCCACCCATTTGGATGTATTGGAGCTTATCAAAGAAGGGTACGAAGAAGTAGCATCTACAACAAATGTTACAGTCGCTCAACATGAATAATTGAAGAATAAAAAGAATAACAAATACTAGTTATTGGGATGACCAAAGAGGAGTCTCAATAACAGTCAACAAAGCATTGGAAATTCTGCAACGATGAGAAAGATCAAACTTACTTCTCTTAAAAGAGATTTTGAAAATGAAAAATTGAAATAAAATGAAAACGTGAATGAGTGCTTTAATAGACTCGCTCATTTGGTGAATCGTATGAAGTCTCATTGACATACAATTCTACGAATTGTAGATAAATATTTTTAAGTAGCTTGATTGAAAAATTTGATCATATGGTAGCTGTTATAGAAAAAACCACGGATTTCTCAACTATGACTATCCAAGGCTTGATGGGTTCCCTTAGATCCAATGATCAAAGGGTTTCATGACACAATAAAAATTTAGTCGAAAACTTTTTCCATTCCAAACTCACCATTCAGCCATAATAAAGATGACTCTTTTGAGATGACAAATTTGCTAAAGGTTGAGGAAGAGGCGGGAAATTTTTGAAGGCTCAAATAAATGGTGTGGCATATGCAAAAAGAATACTCATGAAGAGAAAGATTGATGGAACAAAGGCAAGCCACAATTTCATCTTTTATGGAAGAAAAAATATAAACCGATAAACATCACTTCACTTAAAAAGCAATTGAAGCAAGGGGTGTAATTGAAGCTTTGAATTCAAATGGTCAAGTTGCTGATATTTTCTTTGAGAAAAAGGTTCGAGAAACCAAGAGAGACTCTCAAAGGTCAAGAAAAGTTTATTAAGGGGGAGAATGTTGTCCAATGTGTATTTGAATAAATGCAATTTAGGTAATGGCTTATGTATACGGAGTATCGCATCAATTTAGATAAAATAAGTGTAAAAAACGATCTTTTATAATGACTAACTATTTTATCGAGTGGAAATAATGTGTGTTTACCACTTTATACAAGACTCATTTACAAAACTTAAACCTACATTAGATTTTTTTTTTCTTGGAACCAAATATCATTTATATGCAATTAAAGATTACTCACTCAAATCAAATAAAATCACAATGCTAGGTCAAATTCTAATCCATGAATTATAGTTAAAATCAAATGGAAGAGATCTCTTAGTTTTCTATCCAAAATATTAGCATGAATGAAATTTGTTATTTTTGTTTTTTTATATCCACTTAATGTGAATGAAATACGTTTTATTGTAGAAAAAAATAATAATAATTGATTTAATGAAATAAAATAAAAATGAAAAAGTGATTTCGGTGGCCCAAAATGGCGGTGTAGGTTTTCTATAACTTTTGGGTCATACATAAAGTCCACATAGCATAGCATCGCATAGCATATTCTCATTTTGTAATTGAATTCTTTCGCAACACGCTGCTCGTTTCCAGAACTTTCTCAAATGGCGTCTTTCGATGAAGCTCCTCCCGGAAACCCCGCCGCCGGCGAGAAGATCTTCAAAACCAAGTGCGCTCAGTGCCACACCGTCGACAAAGGCGCCGGCCACAAACAAGGTTTACTATTCTTCGATAAACTTTCAGATCTACACATCCTCTGTTGTTTTTTTGCATCTTTTATTTCATATTTTACTTCTTTAACCTAATCGCTATTAAGTTTTTTCTATGATTGATTGATGTGCTTTGATTGTTCAAGATCTTGTTAGGGTTTATGTTATGATTTCTTTTATGCTGTTTAATATATGTTGAAGCTTTAAATGTTAAGGATTTGTGATTCTATTGTGACTAATTAATTTTGTGTTGATGTTAGCTTTACCAATTTATGTTTTGTCCGATCCAACCTAAGTGTTTAGGTTGAAGTTAATGATATTTGTTTGTATTTAAACTATACAAATATAATGAACAATCCCTACACTATATGAAAATTTGGAAGTTTAATCTTTATTTTAAATAGTGTTGTCAATCACAGATTGTGGAGAATTGCAGTTTGCTCAAATTCTGCTATGTTACAGCTCCGTAATATCGGTTTTTTGACAACACTTTTTACTAGTGACGGTATAGCTGCTATTTGATAACCCTGAGATTAAATTCACAAATTTTATACCTTCAGAGATTACTTGTTATGTTTACATAGTTTAGGGACTAAATCGATGGTTTGTATACTTGGTATGTTCGGAATGTTTGGTTCAAACGAGGCAAGGAGAGGGTTCTGGTGAGATATTCGTTTTGTTTGAGATGAGAGGGTAAACAACCCTCTTTGGTTTGCCTCATGAGGGGGAGAAGAGAGATTTTGATAATGAGGGTAAATAACCCTGTTTTTTTAACAGTTTTTTTTTTTAATATTTAATGTAAGGTTTTTGTGAACGCATTCAAAACTTTATAAACTCATTCTCTACTCTCCATATCACCCCCAATGTTATTTTAATCATTGAATTTTTTAAATTTATATTTTATAATGATTTATTGAATGAATTTTGATTAGAGAGTCGCTGTCTCAAACTAATAAATTCAATATGATATTTGTTCTTGTTTTTGAGCTGAGTCGGTTCAATGAACTAAACTCAAGCGATTATCATTATGCCGTTCAATATTTTTCACATATGATTGGTATAGTGTACCTTCTCCATTATGCCGCTGCAAATATCTATATATCTGATCATAGTCCAGGCAGTTGTGTCAATAGTTTCAGTTTCCTGTGCCCTCTCCTTGAATAATGTCATTATGTAATATTCTAAAGATGATAATGTTTGTTTTATTTGTTGCTGACCTTAGGACCCAATCTGAATGGTTTGTTTGGAAGGCAATCTGGGACAACTCCTGGATATTCCTATTCTGCGGCTAACAAGAACAAGGCTGTGGATTGGGAGGAAAAGACATTGTATGATTACTTGCTGAACCCCAAGAAGGTACAACACATTGATTGGTATTTCATTGTTTCTTTTTAGATTGCATAAAAAATCTCTATATCAAATGATTATTAATAGAAGGTTATGCTGTTAATTTATTATGGTTATATTGATGATAGGTAGCCTTGAAAGTCTGTTTTAACCATGTATTTTACTGATATGCGTATTCTTTTACCCTTATGCAGTATATCCCAGGGACGAAGATGGTTTTTCCTGGTCTTAAGAAGCCTCAAGAACGTGCTGATCTTATTGCATATCTGAAAGATGCCACTTCAAAAGAATAAAATTTACATACATTCTTATGCAGTATGCTTTTCAAACCTGGAGTTTTAAATTTTCGTACATTCGATTATGTGGTGCAATAGCCACTTAACTTGGCAAATAAAGCAAACTTGATTAGTTTGCAGTGCTATTTTGTTCCTTTTGCATTGCATTGCTTCTTGAGGGTGCGTATATTGGCTAGACTAATATTTGAACACATGGGTTGTTGAAAGTTGAAACATTCTTATCAAATTTTACTTTAATGGAAGCATATTTTAGTCTTTATTTGTTTTGTTAGTTGATTCACCAGTCTTGTGATTTTTTTTTACTTCAATTTTGCTTAAACGAATGCAATATGATGCAAGTTCTTTCCTCTTAATTTCACAAACTGGAGTTTTTGGGGCCTTAATTTCTTGAGAGGATAGGTTGAATTTTAAGAAAGTTGGTTTGCTGAGATTCAGTTTATCATCTCGGTGCTTGTGCTCAAACAGTTTGTCTTGCTGTTGTCATGTTAGGCAGGAGGAGGATTAAAATGAAACAGAATTTATGTTTGTTTAAATCGACAATGTGGATTGAGATCTTCAGTTTTTTAGGTGTCAAACATGCCTCCGTTTAATACACTACTTATTTTAACTTAGAACCTCTTCATATGCTAAGAAACTACAAGGAGTTACTGTCGTGCAATCAAATTTTTAAAAGCACTAAACCATCTTTTTCAATGCAAAATGCCTGACACGTAAGAGCACATAATAATTTTCTACTGTCTTAATATAGCATTGGGTTAGGAGTTATGCTTCTTCAATTCTCTTCGTGCCCTTCAGTACTCTCATATATCCAGTTTAACCTTTTTCTCGATAACACACATTTCATACTAAATCATAAATCATTGAAGATAAGTAAAATTATTGAAAAACCTAAATCATAACTAAAAAAAAATATTAATAGGCAAGTGCTTGTCAGTGTGAAATATTTTTAGTTTACCCAATTGAATGTCGTGTTTTTATGTACCCTTGTAAGTGTGAAGTGATGTGGTAAAACTATGGAGTTTGATTGGAGGTCGCTGTAAAATAAATTACGATGACAAATGAATAAAAAATGACAAGATGCCATAAATGAACCACTTTCTCCAATCATTTTTATAAGATAAGATAACAAATGAGTAAACAAAAGTTGATGTATTTGGTCTTTATAATGAATCAAATACATCAACCTTTGCTAACATATTTGTCTCTTGTATATAAGAAAATCAGAAGGAGTATTAGTTACACACTTAGTAAACAATTCACTTTAAACAAATGTAATTTATAATTGACAGCATGGTTTCTTTCTTTTGTGTAGACCTGAAACGTCCCTTTTGTCGGACCAAAGCAGTAAAACATAGACAATTATTTTAACACTGTTTACGGTAGTACAATTATCTGCAAATCAGCAAAAAATCAGTGTCCTTCCTTTTTATGTTAATTAATTCATACACCGTGATTAGAACGTCATTTTTATTCCAAACGAATTATTGGGGGTGTGCCCTCCTTTCAAAATCAGGGTCCTGAAGGTTGAATCATTCAAGAGTATTCAAATCAATCAAATTTGATCCATATTTATAATATTATCGGGACATATGTATTTGTTTACCGGGAAATTGATCGTACTATCCTAATTTTATCTTAAACAAAATCCGATCATCAGTACCTTATGAATCTTCCTTTGTGCAGATTTAAATTTACCGGGAAATTGTTTGCGAGACAGGAAAAGTGATACCAGAATTCCTAGAGAGACTGATTCAATCCCAAAAATGAGTGTTTCTTTTAATTTTATATTCATTGTAATATAAACAAATTCTAAAGTTATGTTTACTTGTATCATTTAACAAAAAAAAAAAAAAAAATCTCTTGGAAAAATTGTTTAAGTCACATTATGCGTACACCATTACCCTTTTTGACAAAGTTAACTACAAAAATACAGAAAAGTACGTGTAACAACCACTTTCACTTAAAAAAACAACCCATAGAATAAGTGACCAACCTCAGTTTTAGTCAATGTAAGACCAACTTAGATACACAGTACTTAGCATACTTGGATCTTTTAATTTCCAAGTGTTGCAGTATTTTATGTATCAGTACTTTAATGGGATTGTAGAAGCAACAAAAAATAGAAGCAAAACACATGAATTGTAGAAGTAACAGAAAAATATACTACTGATGAACATCCACCAAGTGACCATGAATACACTAGTACACACTCTACATGAACATCCACAAAACACATGAATTGTAGAAGCAACAAAAAATATACTAAATGCAAACTTTCAACATTGACAACATCAGTGACATAAGTTGTGCACCTAGAATTTTTGTTCCGCCATCAGATGAACAATCCCACCAGATTTGATGCTACACCCTCTCCATCAAATCTTTCCATCTTCATTTCAACCACTCTCAGTTGCAAAGCAAGATTCTTTCAAGGATGAGAGAAGCTTTACTTCCATGTCTTCTCTTATTTTATCCACACATCACAATTTTATTTTTTTCACTGGACATAAATCACAATCTTAATCCTTGAGAGCGTTCAACTAATCTTATTTTTATACTCAAATCCCTTAAACACTCACGAAGCGGTACATAAAGAATAGACAATTCAAATTGCAAATGATTGTGGCCTATCACCATCTTAGACAAATGAATTAAACAATAATATTAGACTAGTTTTTACTATTGCCCTTATTAATGCCAGTGCTTACGATTGTGAAGGTTGTTGGCAGTGTCGATAGGAGTAGTTAGTGGGGCTGATCACTTGTTCCAAGAATTGATCACGGATTCGGTTCTTCTGTGAAATGCTCCGTTGAAGGAGGTTTCTGACCAAGGAGGGGGAGAGCGAGTGTGGGGAAGTAGAAGAGTAGGGAGTAGATTTGGTGAGGTCGAGGTACCATTAATATGGCGAGACTAATGATCTAATGGTAAAAGAAACTTATGCATGGTACACAATCTATGTCACTTGTGCACGTTAGAATTAGCCATGTAAAATGAAATAGAGCAACCAGAAGAATTACAATCTAGCATGACGACCCCCCAGTTGGTTTGCACCTTTTAAACCGAAGGGAGGCAAAAGCAGTAATAAGAGTAACTTGCAACATAATGTGATGAATTTCCACCAACATAACAATAACAATCAAATAACATACAAGAGGGAGATGAAATATATTAGAGCAAAATAAGGATTATAACAAGGTCATCTATATATAAATGGGCGTCCACGATATCATGATGTTTCAATATTGATGGCACATGACTGCATTTAGACCATAACATTTATAATATAACACATTAAAATTATAACACTTATTTCAGAATCACAAAGGAAGAGATACTTACAAATTAAAATTTAACTGCATACCCTATTATATCTCAAATACCTTATCAACTATGTCCCTCTCGCGCTACGATAAGTTCTTCCAACTTACCAGCATCACCATTATCTGTAAGTATCATTATCTCATCCTCAGTTATGAAATTATATCTACTCCCAATGTCTCTTAGAAACTGGTATACTTCAAACATAGTAGGCCTCTCCTTTGGAGTTGATGAAACACAGTTACATGCAATCTTTAGAAACTGAAAAAGTTCATGATCAACGCCTTTTCCAACTAGTGATTCATCAATGGCGTCTTTTAATTTAGAGTTGACTGAGAGCTGCATAATCCATTCTACCAAATTTCCTTTAAAAGTTTCTGGAGCTTTCGCTATATGTGTAGGTCTTTCACCGGTTACCAACTCGAGAAGCACAGTTCCGAAGCTATAAACATCCCCTTTAGGTGTAGCCACCAAAGTTGTTGTATACTCAGGAGCAACATAACCTAGATCGCCAAACTCACCATTTACAAAAGTACTCAAATGGGTATCGATTGGGTTCATCAATCTTGCAAGGCCAAAATCAGAAATTTTGGGCTCGAAATCTACATCCAACAAAATGCACTTTGAGCTTATGTTTCGGTGGATGATACGAGGATTGCAGTTGTGATGAAGCCATGCAAATCCTTTAGCTGCTCCAATTGCGATTTTGAGCCTTACAGACCACTCCATAGTGCAGTCGCCGGCATCAGGGTGTAGTTTGTCATGAAGAGTACCATTTGGCATATTTTTATAGACCAAAAGCCTCTCCTTTTTGGCCAGGCAAAAACCTAAAAGAGGAACCAAGTTACGATGTCGCACTGTTCCTAGTGTGGCCATCTCAGCCGTAAATTCTTGCTCCGAGTGTTGAGATTCCAGTAATCTCTTAACCATGAGTGACGTGCCGTCGTCAAGGACAGCTTTGTAAACAGTTCCAGATCTTCCAGTCCCAATAACATTGCTTTTACTGAAGTTATTAGTAGCCTTCATGAGATCACTCAAGTTCATTTTTGAAATTGACTTCTCAAACATTGACACCTGAGGTGAAGTTCAACACAATTAGACTTAATATATACAAAAACTAATGCTCACTAATTCTAATATGAGAAATTAAACTGTCAGAAACTATTGTCTTCTTTTCTAATGTCTCGTGAAGAAAATACATCATTTAAGTGTTAGGCCCAGAAAATAATTGGCTTCCTATATTTGACACAACAGTAAAACTTTTTCAAAATTAGTATAATCAATAATATTAAGATGTATTATATATTAAAAAATGTTACAATTGAAAGAGTAAATATCCAAATCGGTCCTTGAAATTGTAGGACTGTGCCACTCTAGCCCCTCACATCATCAATAATGCAAAATGAACACTGAAATTGCAAAATTTAAATCATATTCGTCCCTCCATTCGTATTTCAGGGACTAGATTGACATTAAGTTGTTATTATCGGGGATGAGTTTGAAACGAAGTGAATAATGTTAGGGATGCATTTGATATCATATCCAGACAAATGAACAAACTTCATTAATTATTTGCAATTCCTTCTTAAAAAAAAATATATTTTGCAATTCCAAGGGTCACTTCGGAATGTTGATAATATGGGGGACTAGGTTAATGCAATAGTATAAAAAAAATAACATACAACAAAATGTTGTCCAAAAAATGCCTTTCTACTTGAAGGTGTTTTCCATAATTGAATATTTTCGAAAGAAAAATTTATGCAAGAAGAAAAAAGAATATATGCTCTATGGATAATAAAATCCAATATGTAATAAGAACTAATACTACTTTTTAGTTTTTATCTATCTAAGGAAATGCAAGCCATGCATCAATTTAGCTTACCTTTATTTTCTTGGTTCCCTTAAGAATTCTTGCCCATTTATTTCCTTCAGGATCTTCTTCCTTTTTCCTGTGAGAAACACTGCGTACAAAGAAGAGCAATCCAACGCCCACTCCTAATGCTGCAAGAGTCACACCACCAACAGCTGCTCCAGCTATAACTGCAGTGTTAGTCTTCGAAGACTTACTCTTGCAACGCTCTAAAGGAGGTCCGCAGAGTCCCGAATTATTCACAAAACTATCTGCCGTAACTATACCTTGTCTAAAATTTGGAACTTGTCCTGACAAAAGATTGTTAGAAACAATAAACGTCTTAAGCCGATTGAGTCCAGCAAATTCTGGAGGAATTTGACCGGTGAGTTGGTTCTGGTCAAGTTTAAGACTATTAAGATAGGTACAATTAGCAAGTGAGTCGGGGATCTCTCCGGTGAAATCATTTGAAGATAGATCAAGATTGGTCACAAAGGCAATAAGGGTAGATACATCGGCCGGAATTGTTTTAGAGAGGCTGTTCAACGAAAAATCTAATCCAGTTAAGCTCGAGCAGTTTTGAATACCACGAGGAAACTCGCCCTTAAGTCCCATATTAGAAAGTTTGAGATTCAAAACCCTATTTTCATCAGGATGCCAACATTCAACACCAGTGAACTTGCAGATAGACCCTTCAGTTTTGTTGTTGAAATCCCAATTTTGCAAATAATTGTTTGGGTCTTTAAGTGATTCTTTTACCCTTTTTAAGCATAAGATGTCAGTCTCAGTACCGTAGGTAATGCCACAACTAATAACTAGCAGTGAGAAACTAACAATAATAGGAGTACTGAAAATTCTGCTACACAAAACCATCTTCACCAAGATCTCAAACACACACAGAAAAAAGCTAAGAACAAATTATCCAGGTACACTTCACTCAGATTGGTATCTAACGAAATCTGCAGCACAAACTAGAGAGTCCATAGCAGAGCACTGTTCCTAAAACACAATTCAATAAACAACATAAACTCAATTCAGCACTTCACTATACCAACTAAATTAACAACCAAGTAAGTCGTAAACAGAAAGGAACAATAAAAGCAACAATTTTTTTTTTTCCTTTCAGACCAAAATTCACTGTTCACACCAAAAAGGCAGAAACTATACTATACAGATGAAAATAAAAAATAAAAAAACAATTTTTTTAGAAACCCAGTAAAGTTTGAATATGCAGGAATCAATATAAGCAAAAACTGAAGAAACCCAGATTCAAAATCACATGAATTTTGCATATGAGTATTCAAATACTCGCCTGGGTTACTAGAAAACCCAATTAAGGAAATAAGTATGAAACAAACAGTTGTGTGTACAGTAAGAGTTGTGAAGAAGAAGGAAAATACCTAGTGAGTCAAAGAAAGAAGATGGGAATGGATTAGAGTTTTCCACAAGGTGAGGTGATGAGAGACAAGACAAGAGACCGGGAAGGGAAGACTTGGAACAGGTTTGTTTGACTATGTTACACGCTTTTGATGAAAATCAGGGGCCACTATTGTCCTCTTAACCAAACAAACTGATTATTCTTATCAACTTTTCTTTTACATTTAACTTTAACAAAAGGAAGTCCTTTATCAATTATCAAAAACATGTGATTGTGTTTTGATGTAACGAAGTATTCACGATAATCATTTAATGTAAGTTTAAATATGTAGATCGTCTCTCTAATTTGGTGTATTTAATTTCCGTCTTGTTTATTCTTCTTTTTTTCTCTTTAAAACAACTCATGTGAGTTAATAACTTTTTGCTTTTCGTCTCTCCCGTCAAACTTTGTTACAACAACGCCTTACTTGCTATCGGCGTGTGACGTGGTGGGTGCTGATTTGGCTAAACATGCTTATGTGGATTGACAGATGATTCCTGACTATACTCCCTCCGTCCCAAATTATAAGCAAAAAAAAATCATTTTCTTTGTCTCAGATTATAAGAAAAAAAGATCAACTTTTATCATATTTAATTATTCTTTTTCAAAAAATTATCTTTTTCAAAGGAAAATTAAATGAAAAGTGCATTCAATTTGCTCTCTTTTTTATTTTCTCTATAATCAACTACCAATGAAAATTGTTTTTACATCTTCCTATAAAACTTATTTCAAAGATAACACAAAAAACTATGTTACAAACTACTATGTTTTAGTTTTCTTAATAAGTGTGATTTTTTTTTTTTTGTTTATAATTATGGAACAGAGGGAGTATTACGTAGACCAAAACTAAAATGTAAAGAGGGACAAAATTAAAAACACCTAAATAACAAAATTTGAAATTTAGGTGGCCTTCTAAATGATCTCTGACTATATTACGGGACCAAAACCAGACAAAAAGTTACAGAGGGATGAAAATAAAAATCACGAAGTTACAAAATTTAAAATTTAAAACTTTCTCCCTCTCTCTTTGTGTGTGTTTCAAATTCTTCTTCTTATGTGCCCCTGAAATCACATGTCTGGCTAACAATGTATTCATCATCCATTAAATCTTTTTCTCCAATTGAATTTCACAACGTCTTCATCATATGGAACAAAATTAAAAATCACGAAGTTAAAAATCTTTGCCATCTTATTCATCTTTTCTCTGTTATATGGGTCTCATTCCAACTTGTATTGATTTTTTTGCGATGATATGGAACAAGGATGGATGTACCAATTCATATACCTAATTCCTTCCTTGGTCACCTCACACGAAAAGTAATAATAATAACGTAAAGCACAAGAAGGGTGTTTCCATCGTTCTTCTTATCCTTATAACTCTGATCTCATCCTTCTCACTTCTCATGTGCTTTAAACTTTGTCATAATTCCATTAACAAGCAAGCACACACAACGACAACAAAGAATGAGAAATTGTTTTTCATATGGAATTATGATGGAAAAATAGCATATGTTGACATTATTAAAGCAACACAACACTTTATCATTAGATATTGCATCCAGACATGAGCATATGGAAGTGTATACAAGACTCAATTACAATGTGTCAAAGTTGCCGCCTTAAAAAAATTTCACAGCTATGAAACAAAGGTGCCATCTTTTGATGTGAGTTTCAGAAATGAAGTGGGAATATTATCGGGAAAAAAGCACATAATTATTGTTAAGCTTTATGGATTCTGCTTACACAAAAGAATCATATGTTTTTTATCTATCAATACATAGAGAAAGGAAGCTTGTCCTCAGTTATGTATGATGATGTAGAAGATGTGGAATTCAATTGGAGAAAAAGACTTAATGGATGATGAAGACTTGTCAGCAGGGCATGTGATTTCAGGGGCGCAGAAGAAGATGAATATGACAGAGAGAGAGAGGAAGAAGATGGAAACAACCAAGGTTTTTTATTTCAAAATTTGTAACTTTGTGGTTTTTAATTTCGTCTCTTTGTAACTTTTTGTTTTTGAATTTGGTCCATGTAATATAATATAGTAAAGGATCATCTGCCAGTACACATAAACGTGTTTAGCCAAGTCAGCACCCACCACGTCACACACCGCTAGTCAGCAAGGCGTTTTTGTAACAGAGTTTGACGGGAGGGACGAAAAGAAAAAAGTTATTAACTTACCGGGGTTGTTTTAGAAGAGATACAGGGACGAAAACAAAAAACACGCCAAATTACAAGGTCAATTTACATATTTAAGCTTTTAATGTATTAAAATTTTAAAATAGTTTTTGATTGTACACTATGTTAGTTAAAATAGTTTTTTACAATAAAATATGTTGTTAATATTGTCATATTAGTCCTTATATGAAAAGAGTTAATATCAATATCGAAGGACTACTTTAACGTTAAAGACTATTTTGACTACTGAAATACACGCAATTAAGAGATACATTTAAAGAGCATTGTAGCTACTCATATTAAAACTAAAATTACTATTACCCCATGCCAAAACTTCAATCCAAAGAAATTTTCTGTTATTTTTAGTCATTCAAATAATACTGAATGAAAATAAAATAAAAAATACATGTAAAAAACTACATGTATTCTATAGGCAAAATTTATCTAATCATATTGTTAGGATATATCTAATAAAAAGGGTTTAAACTGAATCCATGTTAGTGTAAACTAATTGTGTACATACATTCAATGTAAATTTATTTCTAATATTCTTAATGTAAGTTGTTCCTACTTGTAAAAACAATTTATTCACTACTTAAAATATGACATGATTCGTGATTTTTATGACTTGGATGCTGCGTATTATATAGCATCGTAGGTAGGGCTAGACCTTGGGGTATGCAAAGAAATTAATGGAGTTGGGCCTCCTCAAGGTATGTGCCTAAAAAAAAAATATAGTCCAGTTGTACTACCTCACTAAAAACAAAAATTTCTTATTCTCTTTCTCTCTGATACCACACATTCCATCATCATCACTTCATCAGACTTTCCTTTTCTTCTTCCTCGATTTGATTTCCTTTTCCTCTTTTGTTGTCTTGTTTTAAGCCTATTAGAATTGGGTCCTCTTGCTTTTGGTGTGAGATGGATGTTTTTTTGGAGGGTTTGAGGTTCCTCATGTATACGGTAGTTATTTTCATCTTTGGGTGTATCGTATATATACGGCACCTTGTATTTATCTTTTAAAAAATTTAAATAGAACATTGTTATTTTAAAAAAATACGTTTTTATTTTATTACGGGCATATTTTCACTTATAGAGCCGAAGGCCATATTATTATTTTAACTTCCTTTCCTTAAAAAAAAACAAAAAACTTCCTTAAAAAAATGTAAACCTTTAAACTCGAATCTTAAACATAAACTCAATGTGTAAATCAATGCTAGGAATAATGCTATTTTTGGAGAATTTTACTTATGCACACTCAATGGAACTTTCTCTTCTCTTCTACTTTGCAATTGCAAGTTGCAACCAAATAGACATCAAATGTATCACATATGTATTGTTACACTATTTAATTGTTATAATATATTATCGGCCAAATACAACTTTTGATCCTTTTAGTTTGACAAAATTCTCAAGTTAGTCCTTTAAGTTTCGAAATTTTCAATTAGGTCTTTTTAGTTTGACAGAATTCCCAAGTTAGTCCTTTAAATTTCAATAGTTTCAAATAGGTCTTTTGAAACTTAAAGGGGTAACTTGAGAATTCTGTCAAACTAAAATGACCTAATTGAAACTTTCAAAACTTAAAGGATTAACTTGGAAATTTTGTTAAACTAAAAGGATCAAACGTAGTATTTGGCCTATATTATGTGCAGGATATTATGGCATAAAAGTTTAAGTCTAGATCTTTTCAAGTTATTTTTTTAATAACATACTAATGTAGAAGTAAAATATAATTAACTGACATAATCAGAAAGTTTTCCAAACTCTTTGTCGTCTTCTTAGGTTTTGGAGTAATCCCTCCGAGATATCTTTTGATTTTCATTATTTTATTTATTTATCCATAAAATTATTAGGGTATTGTAAATGATAAGAGGTAAATTGGGAATGTCAATCTTGTTGAGATGTAAGTGTGTCTTATGATGCCTCTGCACTGTAATATTTGTTAAGGAGGAAAACTATTTAGGTGTCTTTTAACTATTACACGTGAAGGAGGAAAACTATTATGTCATTATATCTACATAACTGTATATTGTATTTGTTTATTAAATAAGCTTATTGTAATTATGTATTGACATTGTTGTTTGTGTTACCTTTTATGAACAAACAAAGGTAGGAATACTTGTATACTATAATACACTTTTGAGCAGTTCATAAAAATTGAAATGTCAGGTAAACATAAATCAAACTTTGGAGTAAATTATAAAAGTACAAATAAAGTAATACAGTTAAAGGTAACGTGATTATTTTTAAACTTAATTTTTACTCAATATGGAGCATGCAAAATTTATCAATGCACTCATAAAATACAGGTAAAATTGTTGGTGGACAATCAGCGACAGTATCGCAAGGAATATGAACTGTATTGTCAAATAAGAAATAAATAATGTTAGCAAAAGAAGATATGATATTATGTATAAGATAAATTAGAAAGAAAAAAAAAGAAAATGGTGTGAGAAATGACATACCACTATTTGTAACAACAAGAAATAGAGAAAGAAACATGATGATTAAAGTGTAAACAAACATGAGCATTTGAGCCATAGTTAGAATTTCTTTTTAACTCAATCGGTAAATGAATTAGTAAATAAACTCATGATATGTGAAGTTCTATTAAATAGTTTTTAGCACTTAGGAGTTGTAAGAAGTCACTTATATAATTGAATTAATGTTAAATTTTATAATCAATTACCCTTTTAACTCACTCAATTCATCGTTTATTAAAGATCTCAAATAAAGATCTTGATGATAATCAAAGTTTATTATATTTTTTTATTTAAACTTCATTAAAAAAAATTATTTATGTTTTAGCTTTTCATAATAGATATGGAAAAATATATATATGAAAAGAGAAACAATAGTAACAAATGATGAAAAAAGTTAATTGTATGAATAACGCCTTGAAGTGGTGACAACATATTCATTTATACATTAAATACCCATAGGATTATTTTATTTTATTTTTACAAAATTTTATATCAAAGTTAACTCATTTATGTAATAGAACAAACCTAAAAGACCTAACCACAATACCAGCTTGATTGTTTAGTTCGAGTTTGACCTATTAAAAGTTCGCAAAAAACTCGATTCAACTCATTTTCTCAAATCATGTAATTCAAAAGATTTTTTGGTAAAAAAATAAATAAATCATTTTCTTTATATTGTTGACCCTTTAATTTTTTATATAAGGCAAATATTGAATAAAAATAAAAGTTATCCCATGTATAAAATCTGGTGTAGTAAAGAACCATGTATAAAATCTGGTGTATTCCACATTTTATTACTTCTCCGTTTATTTTTAATTGTCGTTTAACTATAAATTGTGTTACTATTTAATTTATCAATTATACCCTTTTGAAATTACTTCTACTTGTTTATTTTCAATAAAACTAATATAATGTTATGTATTTGGAAAAATCCCAGTTTGTTTTTTTTAAATAAAGTTTTTTGTTATATGCATATTTTAAACCTCCACCAATAAAGCTTCAAACGCAAAATAGAAAAACAATTGACTCCATGAATTTGTTGGATAGAGTACGAGAGAGATAGCACATCAAATTTATTAAAAGGAGAGCGTAAAAAAATAAAAATTTATTGACGAGTTAAAATGAAGGTGTAATAGAAAGAAAAACAAATCCACTAGCTTCATATAAGAATTTATTCTAAAATAAAATGACACTTGATGAGGAAGTATTCAATTTGAGAAGTTGGTAACGATAACAGATGAAACTTGTTCCAAGTTTTGTGTAGTAATAATCCACAGATCAATGTTAAAAAGGTAGAAAACAATTTCAGTATTTATCCATCTGTCATTGATCGGACCAAGGCAAATAATAAACCTAATTATCAAACTCACTCCGTCTACCAATCTTGCTATCCTTTCTGATCAAGGGTCTAGCACCCTAAAATTTCTTTAAAATTAAAATAATAAAAGACAGTACAACGCTTCTAAATTCACACTTTAAACTAGAAGCAAGGTTCCTCAAATTACAATCAGAGATTGGGAAAAGAATCTAATTGAAACAAGTAATGCATCCCAAAACTGAGGTAAACCCCATCAATGATAACATGCCAATTCGTTTTCCCTGTTGGATGTACTTGAAAAAAATAGTAATATACCTAAACATCCGATGGCAAGTCCAAACTCTTCCATCCATAAACCTAGCTTCTCTGCATTGCCAATGTGTCATTAATTAGATTATAGACATTAACCATTCTCCAAAAAGAATGAATGAGGTTAAATAAATACAGATGCAGGAAATCTAAATTCAGCTAGAAGTATAAAAAATTGAATTTACACAAGTACAATTCTACAAGTATCGTCCGCGGAGAATAACATAAACAGTAAGCTCAATAGACTCTACTATGTTTCTACAGCAGGCTACAAATGGGCCGAATAATCTAACTTCATAAGGCTCACATAATACTCAACTGCAGCATTGATTATATTGAACATAAAGAAACATACTTTACACTGCACATAGCTTCAATTGTTTCTCTACCGCTAAATTTGTTAGGAGATCAGATCTATTTTCTTACTTCTGTTTTGGTGTTCTTCTAAGGGGGTTTCTGTATCAAACATAAATCTAAGGGGGTTTCTGTATCAAACATAAAGAGACTAGGCAACCATAACCATTCTTCAGTTTTTTCGTGTCCCTTGTATTTACCCTTTTTCTCTATGCACAGAGAATTCTTCTCTGTTGGAAATATTTCTTCCAGCAGAGGAAGTGGGAATCCTATAGTTGAGTGCAAGGTGTCTAAGAGAGTATAATGGACTGCAATCAACATGTGCACTGTTTCTTTCTTCACAAGTTGACCTTTTAGCCTTTTTAAATTTCTAAACATACATTTTAACAAAAGTTTATGATAAAAATTTCAACGCAGAAACAAAGTCACATAACAAGACATCGCCATCACCTTTTTAAATTTCTAACATACATTTTAACCAAAGTTTATGATAAAAAGTTTAATGCAAAAACAAGTCACATAACAAGACATCGTCATCAAATTTCAAAATATGATATAAAATCGTTTTAATTAAAATAGAATCTTTACCTGTGAATAATAGTTGGATTACAGAATAAGATTTCAATACAGCATTCAAGATTCCTCTCTGACTTTTTGCTTCTTCGACATTTTTAGTTTTTTGGCAGTGTCAACAGTTGGCAGTTCTAAAGCATCTTTATCTGACATTAATGGTTTCCCCTCATTTTCTCTCTTTTTCGTGCTCCTGTAAAGTTTTCTAAGATACATAAGCACAAACTTATAAACTTTTAAGAATATTATTTAGACATGACAAATATTTAGAAGAGAAAAACCTGTCAGTATGGGAAACAACTTCCGAGTTCTTATCCAACCATTGTATGTTTCCAGTGTTATCTGGAACTAGAGATCCGTAAACATATATTTGTTCCTCGTCGAAGCTGCAACAATTAATCACAAAACTTAATCATATGATGCAACATTCAACTCATAACCCAGATTTAAACTTTACAGTTTCATTTTAAAACTAGTTGTAGTTATACTATCAACAAGAAAGTGGGAACTGGCAAGTCAAGATATTTGCCAAAGTTTTCCAACATGCAATAAAAGGCTAACAAGTAACAACTAGCAGAAAAACAAATAAACTCTTACAATTAAATCCTATACGAATAAAAAATGTTATAATTAAGAGATAAGTGAGTGTATGAGTTGGCAATGACAGAGTGTAGGTGCATAAACATCGACCAGTGAGCAACATTCCCGTAGATCAATTTTTAATGGTTCATTTTTGAAGTTTTGGAAAGAGCAAAGATACCAAAATTCAGTCAGTGAGTTATAACTTTTGCACATTTTGGAAAGAGCAAAGATACCAACATTCAGTCAGTGAGTTATAACTTTTGTACATTTTGGTACATTTGGGGTTTGGCTATAGCAGAGTGTATGTGCACCTACAAGGGTGTTTCCAAACCAGACAAAACCCAAAATAGGACAAAGATTTAAGCAAAGAATGGGCGAACCTTCATAGTAGATACTATATATCCATTCAAAGACAAGGAAAAGGATCAATATATGTTAGTAGAAAAAGCACCATTCCCCACAAATTTATTGATATGGAAGCCAATTCTTATGAATATATTCATTTTCAACCAATGGTATAGTGGTGAAGAGTTATATTATTAGTTGGTTACATATTTATGGTGCTTCTTCATCGTATCAATTAGTATATGCAATATTGCAGATCTAGAGGGATGGTTACTATATCATTGTGTCCAGCTGAACTAACTAAAATATCTAAATTTATACACACAATCAGTTCTACAAATTTGAGACCGCAAAAGAAACCAAAGCAACAAGAGACTTAACATGATAACAAAACATACTTTCATACAATTGCAAAAGATGCATTGAACAAATCTAATCTTATAAAGTATGTCACCTCTTGACCGAAAATCGTAGCATGGTTCCTTTCTTTATCACATGTCGCTTGTGATATTTGCTCGCAAACACCCCGTGTTTCTGCAAAACAAAAAAACCACACATCACACACACTAAAATCACATGCATATAACTATATAATGAATAATATATCCATAATGCCGACACAATAAGACAACAACAACTACGAAAACATTCAGACGAGACACTCACCATTGTGAATTTGAACTCTCCCCTAATATCTTTCTCAGTTATAATGGCAGTAGCAAATCCAAGCACAATAACAATAATAACCTCAGGTGTAACTTTCTCTACCTTTCCTTCTATAAAAAAAAAAAAAAAA
>Ga0228710_1003964_pt1 | contig 23438 bp, 11 predicted proteins | sample MedpolnodulmetaG_FD_177995 | JGI IMG/M metagenome (GOLD analysis project Ga0228710, IMG submission 177995) | Root nodule microbial communities from Medicago polymorpha collected in Santa Monica, California, United States - pink nodules | ecosystem: Host-associated > Plants > Roots > Nodule...
AACTTGTCATTGCAAAAATTGTTTTAATGTATTACTTTGGAAGGAAATTCAATTTCGATTGTCCCCTGCTGCTGCTGAAATTAGATTCTCATCTTTTAAAATCAAAGTTTTCTTTGCAGGCAGACACTAATGATTATTACAATCATCTGTAAAAATGTATTTGTAATCAAACATTTTACAAACAAACGAACAAACAGACATTTATTAATGGATTACACTTGATATAATCATAATGTTTCGAATACCCTGCAATTAAATTTAAAAAGGACAAAAAAAACACAATTAAATTTGCAAAGGGATTAAAAAATACATTTTGGTTCAAAATTTTGTTTTGGTTCAGTTCGGTTCGGTTAATAGGTAAGCAAACGGTTAACCGAACCATAACTTTGGTTCAGTTCGGTTAGTTCCAAACCTTAAACGGTTTGGTTCGGTTATTCCGAACCATTTCAACACTTCGGTTCGGTTTAGTTCGGTTAATATAGTTAACCGAACCATGCCCACCCCTAGATGACACTCATGTCATGGAGAAGCTTATGACGCTAAATCTGACATTTAGCATACAATTGCTTCCACTTTCAATGCTTTTATATACTTTGTAGATAAATCTTCATAAAGGTTTTGAGCTGAATGTCTCTGAAGTCACCACACTTTTTGCAGAATCATTGATATTCGAGGCAAATCTCGGGTTACAAAATCCATCGATAAATAATTTCATTGTATATTCAAGATATTATGAAATACACATTTTGTTGAAATTGTGAAGCATCTTCAAATTTTATGAACCAAATCTGTGCAGTATGTGTTTGACATCTAAAAGTTTTAACAGGTACAGCAAGAACTTCACTTGTCATTACTATTGGACCATCACCACGGCATAGGGGAGAGACTGCCAGTACTATAATGTTTGGACAAAGGGTGGGTTCCAAATTCAAGTAGTTCCCTTTTTTCTCCCTCCACTCGAGATTATTATAGCCACCAAAATGTCCAATGCTCTTTTCATTGGTCGGCTTCACCTTTTGTTCTGTACTTCAAATTTAAATCCATGCTGTTGCTAATTCATTTTATGAGGATATTGCATTGAATGAGAAATGAAATGTGTCCTGTAACCACTAATCATCACTTATGTTCAATATTTGTGCATCTTGTAGGCTATGAAGGTGGAAAACATGATAAAATTGAAGGAGGAATTTGATTACAAAAGCTTATCAAGAAGGCTAGACATAGAATTAGATAAACTCATAATGGAACATGAAAGACAGCAGAAAGCATTTGAGGATGAGATTGAAAGGTTAGCTACTGAAGCACAGCATCGGATATCTGAGGCAGAAAGAAACTATGTAGATTCATTGGAGGTTGGTTCTGTCAATTTTTTATATCTATTTTATATGTGTTGTATTTTGTGAACTACTTTCTTTGACAGCCATTGAATCACACAATTCCTGGTGCAGTATATCCATAATATCACACTTAACTGGTCTTTTAGATGATTATTTTTTTTGCATGCTAGGGTAAGATGATTTAGTATATATAGAATGACTTAAGTGAATTATTGAAGTTCAATTAACAATAAATGGTTGATTTGATGATGATTTTGTGGTAAATATGTGCTTATACTCACTTTAATTTCTTAGAAGGAAAGATCAAAGTATCAGAAAGAATATATGGAGTCAGTTAAGAAGCTTGAAGAGAAGTTTTTGATGAATCAACGCAAGAATGAGGAGCCTAATATGAAATCAAGCATAGAGGTAATAAATTTTATTGTAATATACTGTTTGAAGTTTATCGCAATAGGTGAAGTAGATGATCAAGTCCTATATAAACATGAACAGGAGTTGGGCATGACTTTTGTAAAAAAAAAAAAGTTGGGGCAGGGGGAATCTGGTGTGAGGTAATTTCAGGATAATAGCAATATGTTTCAATATTTAATTATGCCTACTTAGTGGTTAGGGATTTCCCCAATCAAGGATTGATTGTATTAAGTTCATGTTTTTTTAAATGACAAATGTTGCTAATTAGTTGTTATAAATGTTAGTGGACGGAGCTGAGCTCACTATCCTTATCTCTCTCCTATCCTTATACTCCTCCCTTAAAACCACATTATCACTCCTGATTGTGTTAGGCTCACTTGAATTTCTTTATCCTAGATTCCCAAGGTATCTGCCGAGGAAATGGCTGATTTGAAGAAAATGCTTCAAAAAGAGACTCTTTTAAGAAAAGCCGCTGAAGGGGAAACAAATAATTTGAAGATTCATGTCGCTGAACTAAAACAGTCAGAGGTATGTTTTTGGACCTCCAATATTTATGTTTCACTTGCATTTCCTCTCCTCATTGTGGTATCTGAACTAGTTTTACATGGATGTGTTTACTGTGATAGGCATCAGCAAAGTCAGAGATATCAAAACTTCATAAGATGTTGGAAGATGAGGCTCATCAGAAAGAGAAACTTGAAGGCGAAATAGCAATATTACAAAGTCAATTGTTGCATTTAAGTCTTGAAGCTGATGAGGTAAACTATACCTAAACTGCACAAATGCCATAGGCTTTTGTCTAGTAGATTTTTTATAAAGAAAAATGCTAACAAGTGTTCTTAGAGCATTGTTTAAGGTATCAAAAGCGATAATTTTTGCATAGAAACATGTGTATTTATTACTTTCATAAGTATTTGACTTGTATTTCCAAGGCAAAATTTCCTTTTTTAGACACCATAAACAATGCTCTTAGGGCACTTGTTAGCATGACCCTTTTATAAAAAGATGACCACTTATGCATTATATTTGATTTTCCTCATGGTTATTGATGTAGAAAACTTGAGTATTTGTTGGATTTAAATCATTTAACTAATTACTAAATTTGCACTTATTGCAATGCATATTCATTTTGATTCACAAAGAAATGGCTGATCTCATTCGCAATGCCTTTTTTGTAAGAAAATTACTAAATTTGCACTTATTGCAATGCATATTCTTTTTGATTCACAAAGAAATGGCTGATCTCATTCGCAATGCCTTTTTTGTAAGAAAAAATCAAAATGCCTATTATTTTTATCTACCTTGTTTTATAAATGAGATATTAAATTAATTTTACACTCGAAGTACCTTATTTTATTTTATCACAAAGGTTGAGAAATTGTTAAACAACAGTTGCATTTAATATCTTCTGTTCAGCTTGGGCTAGATATATTATGTCAAACATGTTTCTGTTTCCTGTTGATGTTGATATTTTTCTGTGGAATTGTACTATGTCAATGGGAGACCATGGCATCTTCAAGTATTTGTCTTTGCGTTATTTATGATAGGTTGAAACCTGACGGCTTAGCATGTTGGTTACCTTACCTGTCATTAGCAATGACTCATTTACATTCACATGTGTGGGAAGACTATTCAATGGTTTAGAATGTGAATTAAACTTTGAGAAAAACTTTAGCTTAGTTTTCAAAATCTCTTTCCCCTGTTTCTTTTCTCATATCTGGAGGTGAAATTGGGGACTATTCAGCTGCTTGGGTAAAATTTGGGACGTCAAATGACAGCAAATGAATTGTATTGAAACCGTCAATGTGAAAATACACCAGCATTGTTGTTCTTTACTGTTTCTAATCATTATATGCACTGCTATCTTCTTGTATGATTGTCTGCCGTAATCTTATTTGGTATTATCTGATTGACATTTATCGAATAGACAAGTCGACAACTAGACGAGGGAAGATTTGAAAAAGAAATGGGCGGTCGGGATTCTCTCACTTCCCAAGTTAAGCATCAGCTGCAAGCTTCAGGAAACGGGGAGAAGCCTTCAATAGGCAAGCTCTTTGAGCAAGGTAGAATTAGAATATATTGCTTGTGTCAAAAACTTGACATATATTTTGGTAATAGCTTATCTGTTTATTCTTAAGTTATTTGTTCCTGATAGAATAAATATTCTTATAGTGGGATTGCAGAAGATTTTGTCATTGCTTGAAGCAGAAGATGCTGATGTGCGAATCCATGCTGTGAAAGTTGTAGCAAATCTAGCTGCTGAAGGTTGCTGTCTTACCTGCTTATATTGAAATTCCTTATAGTGGCAGTAGAAAAGTGAAGAAAAAAATTTGGGCAAAAAATATTATTACCTGTAATTTAATTGATTTGAAGTCAATAAATCTACGGAGAAAAGTTGTAGTTTAGTATTCTGAATCTTTGTTAATTATTTGATTCAAGTCAATTAATCTGCAGAGGAAAAATCTCTGTTCAGTATTCTCTTCCTTATTTGTTAATTATCTTGTTTATGAAATGAATTGATTCAAAGAAAGTCTCCTTCTAAACTAAGTTAGCTAGAACTTGGTGTAGTAAGAATCATGAGCCTTAACATGTATTCAACTTGATACAGAAACAAATCAGGGGAGGATTGTAGAAGCGGGGGGGCTTACATCGTTGCTTACACTGCTTAAGACCACACAAGATGAGACCATACTCAGAGTTGCTGCAGGTGCTATTGCAAATTTGGCAATGAATGGTAAGATTACGTCTTCTCTTCACTGCAACTAACAAGATTATGAAATAAAAATGTTAATTACTAAGATATCTTGTTATTTCCTGATCTCTACATCCTTATTATGTACAGAAACCAACCAAGAACTCATTATGGCCCAAGGGGGCATTAGTTTGCTGTCGATGACTGCAGCCAATGCTGAAGATCCTCAAACTCTTCGCATGGTTGCTGGGGCCATTGCTAATCTCTGTGGCAATGGTAAACTACTTATCTAAATCTCTTTTAGAAATTGTTTTAATTGACTGCGCTATAGATACATTTTACTGCAATATAGATAATGCATTCGATCCTGATACTCATTTTGTATAAAAGACCCTTCTGGCTAGGTGTAGTACATTGATCAGTGAAAACTGAGAGTAGTTCTAGACTATAAGTGTAGGCGTCATGTACAAAATTGATTCTTTAAAAAAATAATCTGTCGCCTTCACTAAAAGTTGTGTGTCCCTGCACGTAGATAAGCTACAAACAGAATTAAGGGACGAAGGTGGTATCAAGGCACTGCTGGGGATGGTGAGATGCAGACATCCTGATGTGCATGCGCAGGTTGCTCGAGGAATAGCAAATTTTGCAAAGTGTGAGTCAAGAGCATCTAGTCAAGGTAAACTTGTATGAGCAGCTTCCCAAGTCATGTATTTTGATGTGATTGAAATTAATATGTTCATTGAAATGACACTTATTTCCTTAAAAGGATACAGAGTGCATTATTATATCTACGTTTTCATAGTTATCACTGTGCATATTTTGGGTTTGCAATATTTTGCATGATCAACAGTATCTGTTATTGTCCTAGTTTAAGTTTTGCCACACTGTATAGGGTTAAAGAGTGGAAGATCTTTCCTTATCGAGGATGGTGCTCTTCCATGGATTGTTCAAAATGCAAATAATGAAGCATCATCAATTAGACGCCATATTGAGCTTGCACTCTGTCATTTAGCACAACACGGTAAGTACTAAGTAAAATCTGTCTTTAGACTAGAAACTAAATTTTTATTGGGCCACGTCCCTAAGACATTTCTGGTGGATGCATTCCAGAAGCAAATGCAAGAGATATGATTAAAGGGGGTGCATTATGGGAGCTAGTTCGTATCTCACGAGATTGTTCCAGAGAAGACATAAAGACTCTTGCACATCGAACACTAGCCTCCGTCCCCGCTTTCCAAGCCGAAATGAGGCGTATGCGGGTGAGTCGCTGAAGCTGGCTGGAAAATCCAAAGATAAACAATATTTTTCTGGTATTCTGGGTGTATTTCTCTTTGTAACAAATCTAGGTGGACGGCTTTCTTCGGTGTTTTAGTTGAAACTCTAGACAAGTGTTCGTGGGTTCTTGTATTCCATCAATGGAATGGCCATAATTTAATCAAGTCAACGAGGTGGTGTCTCTCTGGTCCACTTGCTAGCTTCTGGCATGTAAATTAATTTGTATATTAAATAAATAGAGGTAACAGTAGTCACAATTTTGAATTTCTTTCATGAAATTAGCTTGTTGCCAATCATAACTGCAATAGTTATTTATTTTTTTTGAGGATGTAATAGTTAAATTTGTTGATTAGTGATGATTTGAATTGTTTCACCAATTGTTAGAAGTGTGAACCCCGTAAAAACATTCAAAAATTTCATAATGAATGTCCCTACCTAGTTGCAAAAGCCAGTGTATTATTATCATAATTATTAGCTTTGATAATTGCGATGACTTAAGTGGGCATAGCCATAAAGATTAAAGACATATATGCGCCTCAAACAACTTGGGACTGAAAAGATAAAGAAAAAGTAGTCTTTTTTAGGTTTATTCAATCACCCGATCCCTTAACTTAATTGATTGTCTCAGTTTGGTTCCCTAACAATAATTTGTACCAATTTGGTCCCTTATGTTTTGCTCTGTTATTAGTTTTAGTCTTTTTTGTTAGTTTATCTCAAAAAAAACGTTAACAGAAAGGACTAAAACTAATAACGGAGCAAAACATAGGGGACCATATTGGTACATAAGTTAACTTTTTTTAAAAGAAACTAACATAAAGGACTAAAACTAGTAACCGAGCAAAACATAAGGGACCAAATTGATACAAATTATAGTTGGGACCAAATTGAGACAATCAATTAAGTTAAGGGACCGGGTGATTGAATAAGCCATTTTCTTTACTATGACCTTTCTGTTTAAGAGAAAATGGATCTGATAATCTAAAGTTGATCGAAAGATAAGTAAAGTCATCAAATACTACTTTAATCAAAATTTGTACTCATTTGTCTTAAACAATTCACCATTAACTAAAACCCATTAAACATTTGAGCTTAACTACTTAATTTGTCTTTTGGTTGATATTATTTCCTCTTTTTTGGTCCGTAGGACTACTATGATTTGTATTATTGGGTAATGATGCGGTGGTTGACTGCGCCTGCCTTTAATAATCAGATTGCCATCATATAAACATGACATTTACCCAAGTGGAGTATTATTCTAGTGTTGATTTTTGCTAATAAAAAAATATATATTAGTGTTGATTTATTCATTTTCTTTCAAAAAATATTTATTTATTTACTTATTTATTTAATTGGTCTTACCAAAACTATATCTGGCGAGACATGTTGCAGTCAAATAGATACAGTACGCAGTAGATTGATGTAGAGATTTCAAAAATAAAATAAAATTTGTATACATAATTTTGGGTTAATTAAATTTTTAGTCCCTGTAACAGTTTTGTTTTTAGTCCATACAAAATAATAAAATCACACGCATATTATTTAGTCCTTATAAAATTTTTCATCAGCATTTTTAATCCCTGTAAAAAAATTCCATCAACATTTTTGGTCCCTAAAATGCGTAAGAAAAATGTCACAGGGACTAAAAAGTGAGATTTTATTTTGTAGAGACTAAAAACAAAACTGTGAATATTTATAAGGATTAAAAACTTAATTAAACCCATAATTTTTCTATTGTCAAATAAGCTTCCTTAAAAAAAATAAAAAATAAGCGAAGGTCAAACGTGATTATCCTATACCTGATCACTAATCTACTGTACGTAGTCGTTATAGATAACAATATAGATTGATTACTCTTCTAACTGAAAGCTTTCATGTAATTATAATATGGTCAATGTGGTGGAAGGGTTAATTGACCAGAACTAAAAGACACCCGTTTTAAAAATTAAATGTCATTTTCTACAATAATCACTGGCTATTGCCTCCATATACATAAATAAATTGATTCATGTAAATTATATTTTTTTTTTTAGAGGAGTAAATTATATTTTTGTCTTCATATATATTTTACATTGAAATTCTGCCAATTAAGGTAAGGTCCCGTGATATAGCATATGGTCAATGTAATGCCGGAAGTGAGGCAGGTTTCACGTATGCTATTGTCGGCTGCGTGTTTCATTACAAGTTTTTATAATATTGATTGATTGATGATCAAGATTCAACAATTCAAAGTCAGAGGCCGTTTCGGTTTGTTTTTTTCTACATCAGCAAACAATAACTAGCTAGTACGTAGCTTGGCCATTCAACAAACATTACCAATTAGTTAGAGGTGTGTAATCAACTATTAATCATCAATATTGTCAATTTTTGTGGACTAGGTTGCATGAGAACGGGGCAGAAACGGATTTCACATTTTCCGTCTCCTTATTTCATATACTTATTTGTTACTTTTTCGATTTTCAATTGAGATGAGAATTTGAACCTTATTTTGTCTGTGACGGAATCTCCGCCACATCCTCATCCTCATAGTGAAAATCATTAATAAGAAAGAAGTTTTTCAACCCCGAACCCCACCCTAAATCCAAATTTTTCCGCAACCTAAACCGACTACCAGAAATATATATGAAGACACTCAATACTCAACACCGTGTGTACTTGAGAATTGTTCACAATGATTAAAAGTTCAAAAATATCTCAAAAGTATAGATGATATTTAGAGGCTTGTATGTTGCATATCAATAATTTTTTACATTTTGAATGGGTTGAGAGTGGGTACATATATCCTCGTTACCCACTCGTACCCATATTTTGAAATCATGAGAAACACAAACTCAAACCCAATCAAAAAAAAAAACACGTCAAATCATGGTGGGTTTAAGCGGATACTAAAAGATTAATCTATTATAATAAAACTTATTGAATTTTTTATTTTCTCTTTGACAAAATATTGAAAAAATATTTTAAAGACTTTTAAAAAATTGATTATATAATTTTCAATGATTATTACTATATTTGCTTTTCTATATCTTAGAACATTTGATAGCATTTTTTAAAATCTTTTTTTTGATCTACTGTTATAATAAAACTAACATTTATAGTTATGGTCTCGGAATGCAATTTGATTGGTGAGTTAAGTACACTAAGCCTTTGTTTGGGAGTTTAGAGGGGAGGGAAATGAAGGGCTTTGGGGGGACAAAAATATAGCAGGAAATCGAGAATTCTTTCACATTTTTTTAAAGAATATTTTTTTTAGAGAGTGATAAATTAATGTTTATGAATAATTTCAAAAATAAAAAAAAATTAATGTTTATGATTAATATATTTTTAATTGTATGAATATTATAACAACATATATTAAATTTGAAGAATTCAGATAAACCCTCCCAAACCCTCAAAACATCATCCAATACAATTTTTTAGTTCCGCTAAATGAGAAGGGTTTTATATTTTGAAAAAAAATAAGTCCCCCAAAACCCCTTTTCTTAATCCTTTTTTTTCCAAACTCGCATCCCCCTCCTCTCCAAACTCGCAAACAAAGCCTAAGAGTTTTAACCTAGACATCCATTGTTAAACTCTTGGAAACTAACATAACAACAAATTTACTACCGTAATATTTGCTTATAAACAATTCCTTCATAATCAGAATTGCGTCAATCTCCACCTTTAATTTTACTGTAAAATGATACATATAATTTCAAAATTAAAATATATTTCAATCGAAGTTGAGTCTGATAAAAAAAGCTATACGATGGTTTGAAGCTTGATAGAGAGAAGTTTTCACATGCATTTAGTAGACATGCCTAAGACTATATCATGTAGAGTGGAATATGTGAACTTTTTTTAGAAAAAATCTATCAGTGTTAGTGTGAGATTTAAAATAGTATGATGTTGGTTCAATACTCTAGAACACCGCAAAAAAATAGTAACACACAGTCCTACAGTTTATTTCATAACGGTTGGGATTCAAATCCAATCAATAGTATGTTCTCACTTCTCAACGAATCAAAACAATAAGATTATAAAATTGACCCAATAAAGAAAAGTTCTTTCTTTTTTCCCATAATAAAGAAATAAGCAACTAGTGCGGGACACATAGGGACGCATATAATTTGGAGGGACTTGAAAACAGTGGGTATATATAGAGCCGCAAAAGAAAAAATAATGCAAGTAAGTTAAAAGAACCAAAAAAATATAATCAATGAGAAAGATTCATAGTACAAACGTTAGAATAAGAGATTAAAAAATGACCAGAAAAAGATTAAAATAATGACATAACGGATAAGTTCATCTTGTAATTCAGTTAAGTTGGGTTGAACTTATGAGGGTTTAGAAGATTAAAATATGCCAAATAGTAAAGTGGTAAAAAAAGGTCAAATTCTTAGATTGGTTGGGTAACATTATTCTCTATGTAAAATTTGTTCTACATTTGAATGTAATTTAAAAATAAATTAATATTAAAATATAACATATCATTGATTGATTGGATGAATGGTACATACTCAATTAAACTAGGTACTATTGTATTAAAAAATAAAATTGCAAAAATTGCCACGAGTTTTAAATTTTTGAATTATGTTGAGATTTGTCTCAATTGATGATTGAAGGTTCGTCAAAAATTGTGTCACGATTTGGAGAAATCGGGGCACACTGACACACTTTTGGTTCAAAATTTGGAGTTTTGATTCAACAAAAATCGTGGCATGAAGGAGGAAAATTGGGGCACGATTTTGAGGATAACATTAGTCCTAACGTGAAATTGTGGCAAGATGGTAGGAAATTGGAACACATATTTTAGGGATATATGCACTATATAAGGTTTCATTCTTCATGTTTTGGGTAGATCCTCAAGAGAGAGAAACTTGAGAATCAAAGGAGGTAAAGGGTTGTATTTGATGAGGGTTCTCTTGAGAGAGAGGTTACTTTGGGTTGGGAAACATTTGTAAACATATATTGGGTGAATGAAATCATTGAGTCTCTTGTTCTTGGGAAGAGATTGGTAAATTGGTACAAACTAGGTTTTGTTTTTGGAGAGCTTGTTGAATTTAATTTCTTGTAACCCTTTTGTATCTTTTTGCAAAGAACTCCTTGATAGTGGACTGGAGAGATCAATCTCTCCTCCAGAGTAAGTCATTGTTGGGCCGAACTGGATAAATATTTCTTGGTGTTTTTGTTTCTCTTCTCTTTTATCTTTTGTTTGTGGTTTCGTGATTTGCACTTGATTCTTAGATTAGATATATGTTTGATATTGTTGTTGTTGCTTGAGGTTACTTTGAAATTGGTTACTCATTTCCTTTTACTATACACATATATGTTTATTGGTATAAGTTTAGAGTCTGAATTCACAACATATTACAATCTCAAATTTTATCACTAAATTTGCATCGTATGTGTGTTATATTAATTATTTTAATGAAACATACCTTATTTGACAAAATATATATCGTTTGACGACATAATTACACACCAATCAAAATAAACCCAACTACCCTGAAAAGAAAATCAAATCAATCGATTCAATCAAAACTATATTTAATCTAATTGGATTATATCAAAGTTTTTGGAAAAGCAATTTTAATCGAACTGAATCGATGCTATTTTATAATATTTAGATCCGGTGAGTTTTACTCCCTCCGTCCTTAATCATAAGAGCGTTTACAAAAAAAAAAACTCTAAATATAAGACAATCTACAAATTTTTAGATGCATCTGTTACTCTTTTCCAAATACAACCCTTATTTATACTACTATCAATTGTTTTAAAATATAAAATAAATCGTCATTAAATGCATTGTAACAGACTTTTTAGATAGATTTATTACACCAACCATTTTTTTAATATCCGTAATTTTTATAAATTACTCATATATTAATTAAGGGACATAGGGAGTATCTCAAAAATGATTCAAATGGAAATATCAACACCGCTGGGGTTTACTATGAAGTTATGCCCCAAGTAAGAGAGAGATAGAGGGTAGTGTGAGAGGGAGACAAGTTACATGTAACGCTGGGAACCTTGTTGTCTTGGTTAACGTTACCTTTTAATGGAAGTGTGGGGTGACTGCCTCGAAAAAGAGCTTGAATCAGACAGTGCATGTGTGAACCAATTGCCAAACTTCCATGTTTATCTTCTTCTTACATACTCTAAATACAATGCACTCAAATGAAAAGGATAAATACAAAAAAGAAATTCACATTATATTTAAATATTTTCAATCTTTCTAGAACCGGGAAAATTAAACATAAATATGATTTGATCATTATTATAGACAAAAATTAACATTTTAAATTCATTCATTAAATAATGTATGTGGTTTATAATAAAGATCATATACATTAATAGTTTTTTTAACTGTATCAAAATTATTACTTTACTTGGATCACTTTCAAGCTAGTATTTTCTATTGTAAGTGTAAATAGTAATGGAGTGGATACACTAATACTTAATTAATAAAAGTACTTTTTAACGTATTATTCTCTCTTTTATTTATACATTTTTTAATTTATGTGAAATAGGTCAAATAAGTCTATTATTATCGGACAAATGAATATATTATATTCCAACAATAGAGGTGTTATATATATAGGGTTTTATTAAGTAAAATTTTAAAGTTATAAAAAAAATATTGATTTTGATTATAATTATGTTCATTAACAGTTTGAAGTATTTTTAAAATGTATGCTTAAAAATGAGAGGTGTGTAAAATAATCAACCGAATTATGTTAATTATGCATTGATCATTAAGAAAGACCGCTTCAAAAGTATAAAACTGGTCTAACAACGAGGTCCAAATCAAAGAACCTATAGCTAGAAGGGATGATACAATGCGAAAATCTAACCCCAACTTCATCCCGGAAACTCATTCATTTTCACATTGGGATTCTAGAAGCACTGACGTGCTCTATCGTTCTTAGCATTAGGGAAAACGCTCAAATATGATATGTTTCACCGCCTATCTCGGATTCAGTTTCTATGACAAACTGAACATGAAGATAAGAAATAATAAAAGTGTATAACTTCGAAGTCATAATATAAATAGGGGATTCATCCCTAGATATGATCATCTCACTTGTTTTGGCATCAAAATGCCTTTTACTCTTACGCCTATCTTTTTGGAGAATGATCATCATATATAAACAGTTGATAGGATCATCAACAATTGCCGTGAATAATAAACCACCTCTTCGCGTGATACGCCTTGTGAGTAAGAAAAAAACGATATAAAAAATTTATCTTTTTTAATAACCACCTTCTCTCATCCTCAAAGAATTAATAGAGATAGTTTATCATTACTATGTTTCCTTTTTACAAACAAATGGGGCTCCAAAATGTTTTTTAACTAAATTTTGAACAAAATGCATTTGATTTTTTGAATCTCTTTTGTTTATATTTTATTACGGAGAAAATATTTAGTAGCATTATTTTTTGCCAAGAAAATGTAGTTTTTATTTTTGACTAAAAAAATGCGAAATAGATGAATGTATTTTGGTGAAATAATTAATGTAATAGTTATTTTGGACATTTTATAATAATGATACAAACGAATATGTTACATAATACATATAGGATGAAGGTAGTAAACAAACATTTATTATGATACATTAGATCCTTTGCTCAAAAAAAATCTTACACTAGATCCTCACTTTATTTAAAGAAGACAATTAATATATCCTCTGAATTTTGTATATTTTTTTATTAAAATTAATACTAGTTTTTTTTTTTTAACAAAAATTTAATATGAATACTTTTTATTTTCATTTTCATAATCTGAGTAACCTAGATCATACACACTACCACACTGAATCCTTCACCAAGTAAATGCAAAAATGAAACAACATAAAACGAAGACGTTACCTTGAATCTAGAAACATAAAATGTAGTGTCTATGCTAAAGCAAACCTGATTATGGCTGATCATGCATATCAAATGCGCATACATATGATCATGCATGATGATTGATAAACACAAAAACGAGGAGAAGAAAATGCATTGAATAATAACATGCAAAAATGAGTTTTCAAACACTTCATCAAGTGAGTGCATGAAGGCACAACAACTTGTTATTATTCAATGTCTAAGCTTATTAGGCTAAGCTTAGAACACTTCTCTGCCGTCATTGTCTCATTATACTTCTTTGCATTCATTCCTCGTACTACTTTTCTTGTAGTAAATTGTACTGTTTCATTCACCTTAGTATACTATATATATGTGGAAGGAATTAAATGCAGCAAAGTACTACTTTTATTGATCCTCTCACAGAATATAGAATAAAATTAAACAAACTCACCGAGGATAGATAATCATGATAAGGATACATCAATTTAATTACAGTCTCAAATTCAACATACATCAACTCACCTAGAACCTAATAATCAAAATTCAAAATGACACACAAAATCTAAAGAAAATTAAGCAAATTTAAATAGAAAGAAAAGAACCTCATCATCGAATTCCCTAGCTTCCAATTCCTTCCTCCTTGCAACACTTCGTCCCAACAATGATAGCTTTGCAATAATATCATCATGATCAATACGGAGAACGCCCGGTTGGCCAGAAATTATCAGAAGGCATCTGACCGAGAAGATTAGGATTAAGATTAGGATTAGTATTAGGAGGAGGCATAGCTTGAAAAAGTGGAGCAGTTGAATCTCCTAAAAGCTGTTGTTGCTGCTGAACACCACCACCACCACCACCTGGAGAACCACCACCACCTTGAAGTTGTTGAATAGAAGAACCATCATCATCTTCCAAAGGAAGTCTCTCATAAGCAGCGTTACTAAAAGAAGCAGACATAATAACAACAGGTCCAGAAGCAATCAAAGCACCAACAACACTTCCACCAACAACCTGCCCTTGTCCGCCCGCTAAATATATGGTCAAACCAGAAGCAGCGGGCGGAGCAGGTGGTGGAAGAAACGATCCAGCCAGCGAAAGAATCTCGAACCTTCCATGAAGTGTAACAACAGCTCCAGGAGAAGCCGGTTGCCTTAGTGTCACGTTTGTAACCGTTCCTGTCCCACTCATGATGCAAACGCCTCTTTGACGGCGTCTAGCGAAGTTGTTGACACTTTCAACCACGTCACAACCGTCTGCAACTTCCATCACATGAGTTTTCAAGGCGTTTGCGCTGTCACGTGTGATGATAATCGGTGGTTTTGGTTTGTTTTTGGATCCAGCTGGTCTTCCTCTTGGTCTTCTTGTCATTGAATCTGTGTCTCCACCGGAACCACCTCCTCCGGATTCTAACTTGGGACTAAAATCGGTGTTGAACTTGTTGTTGCTGTTTTCCTCTCGGTTTGTGAGGTTGAGTCCACCACCGCTGCTACTTCCACTTTGTTCATCTTGATCTGTGGTTTGTTGTTGCTGCTGTAAAGTGTGGAATTGATGGTGTTGTTGTTGCTGCTGTTGGTGTTGATGGTGAAGATGAAGATCTCTTGCTGTGTGGAAAGGTGGAGGAAGTGAATGTCCATGTGATGTTATTTGATCCATAATTAATCTCTATAATCAATATGTGCTGCTCAGATGAGTATTCTTTCTTCAAATATACTTAATTCCTTTGCAATAGAATATAGAAAGCATACAAGAAGATGCAACTGGATTGAAGAAGAATTCTAAGTAATACAACTAACCAAAAAATCAATTCAAGAGAACAAGTTGATATATACTTATATCTCCTTCCTTGTTATCTTTGAGTATGATGATCCATCTTAATTAATTCTTGCTAACTTGATCCCAAGCAGAATTAGTTGAATTGATTCTTCCTCTACCTCCACAACATATAGGAAAAGAAGTTGAGTTGAAGTTGGTATGAGAGAATGATGAAAGGAAAAGAAAGTATATAGAAGAAAATGGGAATTATTATTAGTGTTAGGGTTAGATTTAGAAAATATAGATCTAATCCAAATGCTGTTGCTGGCTTCGGTAAGAGTTGTAAGACTGCGTGTTTATGGGCGGTGGATGGGTCCTCCCCTCTGCACTGTACATCTATTTTATTTTATTGTATTGTATGGATCAAACTAACCTGTGCCCTAATGGCACAATTTACAATTTAAAAGAGCTAAAAAATGATTAAAAAATAAATGTTTAAATATTCAAGATATTGAATATATAATTTTCAAAATTATATTTCTACATTTCGATTTTTAACATGTGTTATAAGTGTACAGGTTAACATTTTTCTTAACGTTCATTTGTTTGATGTCCAAATAACTCTTATTAAATTCCTATAAAAAAAATCTCTTCTTAAATTCAACTTCTTGTCCTCACATACAACTCAATAGTAAAAGACAGCTAAAGAACTTGATATGTAGGACAATGTTTGGACATCTACAATTACGGTATGATGATTCAAGTGAAGAGATAAATCCCAGGGTTTACAAAGTGCATAATATCTTATGTAAAGATCATCTTCTTAAACTTATTTTTTAAAGAGATGGTAATCTTAATTATATTTTTTTTAGCATAAACAATTTAAAGACGCATATTCCTAAATTTGATGACATTAATTAAATATTAAGTTTATATTTCGAAAAAGATGGACGTACTGGGAAGGAGATTCGGTTTTGTAAGTTTAAAAATGTTAAGAAGGTAGAGGTCTTGAGAAAGAAATTCGGTGAGAATTGGTTGAGACATATAACTTACGTATCAATCGATCACTCTTTAATGAGGACTCTAAGTCGACCAATAGATTTTTTTTCTAGTCATCCGAGAGAATGTCATTGAAGTACGATAAGCAAATGTATGTCTTGCCAGGAATGTTTAAGACAACACTCTAAATTGACTTGGGGGAGAATAAGTTGATGTTCGTTTCGGAGGAATAAGTTGTTTGGAGTGTGTGTAAAGTAAATCACTCATGGAGTTACAAAAGGATTTTACAGGAGTCTAGAAAAATCCAGGATAACTTGTTTGCGGAAAGGCATCATCATCATCATCATCATCATAATGTAAAGTTAGTACCAATGGATGAAAATATGGTTATGTTACAGAGTTCTATTGATGGGGAGGTACAAGAGTTATGGACTTCAATAAGGAGTGGTGGGAGGGTAACAAGTTCTATTGATGGGGAGCTACAAGAGTTGATGAAATCCAATAATGACGAAGTCGTGGGAAGTTAAATTTGAAGAAGTGAAACCTCGATTACCATGGTTAATTTCTAACAAGAGAGAAGTGTGGGTGCAATTGTATGGCATCCCTTTACACATTTGGGATGGAAATGTGTTCAAAATTAGGGCAAACGGGGTTGGTGAGTTTATAGATTCTGATGAAGATACAACAAGCAAATATAGATTAGAAATGGTCAGATTGAAACTTTCAAATTATATAGTATAACCTATTGATATGGTGTTAAATATTTCAGCCATAAGAGGTACTTTCGAAATTCAAACTATTCAAAATAAGACAAGGATGAAGAATAGCTGAGAGATATGGAAGATATAAGAAGTATGGTCGAGTCTTGTATGGCCTCCAATGGAGTAGTTGCAGTGTTTGTAGGTATTGAGAGCTTCCATGTTGATGGAAGCAAAAAAGATCATTAAAAAACTTGTCATAGGTTTTTACAACCGTAGAATACACATAAGAGCCTACCAACGTGCTTTAAGGGGGTTGAAAGGAGATGGGATGACAAAAATCTTTTGAATACAATAAGGAGAATATATATATATATATATATATATATATATATATATATATATATATATATATAAGATAAATTAAAGATAGACTTGAACATGGGATGGATGATGAGTGTCATTTTTTGAGATGTGTGAAACAAATATTCCATTATTTGCGGGAGGATGGGAAGGTTTTGGAGGGGACCAGGGTAGAGTGTGGGATTGTGTCGTGTAGTCTCATTAGGAGAGATGTTGTCCAACTATAGAATTGGGATAGTTAGACGTGGATCATTGAGTGAGAATGGAGGTCCATATCAAGGATAATGATTCGAAGGGTATAAGAAGTGATATTGAGGGCAAAGATGAAGTTAACCTTAGCCTTATGAGGGGTTGTCATAACATGGTCAAGATAAGTAAAATCCGTAGCCGAAAGACTTATTAACCTATCATTCAAAATGTACGCTATAAAGTTATGGCTTAAATCATGTTAGGACATTATACAGTGGAAACCATTTGATGAGCTAGCTAAAGGTATGATATAAAGTTATATGTGTTCCAACTAGTAGAGAAAGATACCAAAAAGGAAAAAACTTGGCCTTACGATTCAAGAAATACTTAGACATCCATAAAAGAGACTTGTCAACATTGACTATAGAAATTGACTCAAAGACCAAAAGCAAGCTCAAAGGACAAAAGAATGGTCTTCAGAGACTATATATTCTCTCTACCAACAATTCACCAATGAATAAGGTGTCATCAACATATTGTAAATGGGAGATCACCAACCCCTTTAAACCCACCAAGAAGTCTTTAAACACATCAATAATTTCTTCGAGATGAATCAACCAATGAAACCCTCAACAACCAAAAGAAATAGAAATGGGGTGACGACGAGACCCCCTTGTTTATGTCCTTTGGATATTGGCCTCTAATAATTGTTGGATAACTGGTATCTAGGGCCGACAAGCCACTCTAAAAGGCAAGCACTCATACCCTGGATTTATATCTGTCATAAAAATTGAATATTCCCATTAATAAGTCTAAGAAAGCCCAGTTATTAACATATTCATAAGCTTTTTTTAAATCCACCTTTAAAATCATGCAGGGTATTTTGGATCATTTAACAAGGTTAATGGACTCATCGAGAACCTCCGTCAAAAAATTGTCTAGCTTCGAGTAGACTGGTTGAGAGATATTAGACTATCCATCCCATAAGAAGGAGGTTGAGCCTAAGAAGGAGATATTAAGGATGATTGTGACAAAATAGCATGAGAAACTATGGGATAGTCAAGCATTAGCGTATAATTGATGGGGGAAAAAACAACAAACTCTTCACCGAGCATCAGTCAAAAAGACGTAATGAAAGTAAAATTAAAATCATCTGATATAGGTATTTTATTACCATCACAAAGTGTCATTGCCTCGTCGATCTCAGGTAGTACATACCTACTAGATATCAACGATCTTCCCCTGCAGTATTATTCAGAAATGAGATACCATCTAAATTAGGTCGTTCATCTTGAGTTTCAGTAAAATGACGGAAAAAAATACCGAGTAATTTGTAATATAACCTTTGAAACCTCTTCAACCCACCTATCATCCACTCTTAAAATTGTGATATGTTTTAATTACCTCTAATTTTAAGACAAGAATGGAAATAATCTAAACCAGTTTTAGAGACAAGATGTGTTAATAAATATTTGGATAAGACGTAAAATATGTAATAAAAATTTAGAGACATAGTACACAAGATTATATGTATACTTAAATAACACATCATATGTTTTTTTGTTGTTAAAAATAACACATCAAATATTATAAGAGTTTAAACGTATATAAATAATTTCTCTCTATTATAATTCCTCCCTTCTCCTCTACACAAATAACATATCTGATTAAGTCTCTCTAAATCAATTAAAATTCCGGCTCTCATCTTTGTTTTATTTTATTTTCTTTCCACCAAACAGACAGTTAGACAAACGATAAGTCCTTTGAAAAAGCAGTTGCGTATGTATAGATGCTGCTTTTGAGTAACACTTTTGTCGTTTGCGGAGAAAATCCACAACATAAACGAGAACTACGGTGGTTAGTGGCAGAACACTTGATTTTATAAATGAAACAAATAGCTGGCACAATTAAAACATAAACTTGACTAGTGTCATGCACACCCACGGAATAAGGAAAAAGAGAGTGTGTGTATACCTCAATTTTCTATGAAAATGACCACATGCACCACTTGGTTCTTCTGCAAAATTCCATCTTTAAGGTTTAGGTCCACCTTCTCTAAACATGACACGTGCCTTTCCCCCCGCTACTTTCGGGTCTTTTTCTTTGGACTACTTTCATCTTTAATTTGGACTCTAGTTAAATTAGCCAAAGTAAGAGTCATGCCTTGATAGTGTATACCATGAATGATTCGTGTGGGATTTAAACTTCGAAACTTAATTTACATCAACAATTGTCATATGGCTAGCTCATTGTTTACTACATACTTACTATTTAATAAGATTAAGGGAGTTAGTGGAATATTATAACATAATTAAGTTGATGAATCTCATGGAGCCCGAACTAGGGCTAGCAATTAATGGAAACATTAGTTGTGCCAATTATGGGAGTGGGTAATTAGAAACTAGTTGTTTCGTGGGAAGGGGCATGGCTAGTGACCCACATGCACCACACTTTGGGACAATGGGGGGGTTTAAATCCTTTAAGAGGAGTGGAAGCAATCTCGAGTTTATTTACTTGAAAATCGTGATTAACATGACATCAAACTTTGGTTACACTGCCATTTTTGCAGGAAATACTAGTTAATAAGGCTTACGAAAGCAAAGATAATGTAGATAATATCTGCAAGAAGTTGGCCGTTGACGACAAAAACTTACACACAAAAGTACTCACTCTCCTTTCACTTTTTACCATGCAAGATTGAAGTATTTTAACAGAATTTCATAAATACAAATTATAGAGCCTGTCTTTATGATCTATGACGACATATAGATGATATGATATTAAACTCTATCATCTTGATAACCCATAATTTATATCCGCATGCAAAACTTGATAGTGTTGGACGTGAATGTAATGAAAAAACTCAAATTTTACATAGAATAAAAATAATGTAATAAGTGTATATAATAAACAATGACAATCACTCTTATCTTTCAAGTTGATTTTATAAGGATGAACAATGTTTTAAATGAGTTCCTATAATTAATAACACATCTTATCTTACGGGTCGGTTTTATAAGTAATGACACTTGTTTGCTTTGTTAGAAAGCTTTCGTGTTCAAAGTCAGCAAACAAAAAGAAAAAGGGGTTGTTGTAGGTTTGGTATATATACGGTTCTTTGGGTATTTGGAAGCTAGAAATGGGATTATCTACTCTTCGAGGGCTTTTCGGGTTTATGGTGCCTCTGATTGGCGTTAGTCAATCAAGTATTGTTAAGTGCTTCTTTCATTTAGTCAGTTATTCTATTTTGTTTTGTTTGTTTCGTTCTTGTCTATGTAGTATCGTCTAATTAATAGTATGTACACTACTTCTAAAATATTATATTTTACTTTTCCTCTATGATGATGAGAAGAACAACGTAATCAATAATTAATAAGGTTGATTTATAAAAAGAGTTATGTCTTTTGATAACTTTAATTTATTTCTTGATTTTCGACACTTGTTTTAAAATGGAGATAGTAAAAAATTTAGTGTGGTAAGCTTGGTATATTAAAATCCAAGTAATAATAATAAGAGCAGTGCTATATATCCCAAAGGATTTTATAGCAAAGAAATCACGATTTGCAATCCAGCCAATGGAAGTTTTTGCTGGCTGCAAAACATGGGGGGTCAGGTTATGAAGCAGTCAAATTAATATGAAATCCAATGGCTATTAACTTGCTCACAAAATGGCTTCTCACGGTATCTAGTAATTCCTAATAATAATAAGTAACTATTAGATCATTAATTTGCAATATAAAGACTTGAATATGTTTTTTTCTAGTTTATAATTTGAATAATTGTGGGTAATTTGTGCGGCAGGAACGTACGACTAAAAATTCGACAGATATAGTTCAAAAAACATGTAATAAAAGTTTGTGAACTATATGTGGTGTTTTCGTAGGTACTAAATCATCTACAATTCTTCAAATGGCAAACTAGGGCTCAACAAACTTGAAGAGATATTGAATATATAATGAGGAATCCAAGATAAACAAGCTATTCATTATTAATCACAGGTGCAACTAATTGATTTATTATAATTGAGACGATGAAGTGTGGATATTTGTTGGTGAGGTTTGGTACATATAATTATAATGGACGAAGAAAAAAAGAGTACAGAGTGTAGTTAAGTTGGCATGGGGTTGACCGCATAATCCAGATCAGTGTTGCTGTTAGAGAGAGAGAGAGAGAGAGGAGCCAGGAAGAGAACAGAGATCACAAAAAGACAGTGGAAAGCACCGAAGAGTTAGCTGAATTACTCTGAAATCTCAGAAATAATTAGTGATAATAATATGATATTAATCACAAGTCATTGATATATATTGAGAAAAGTCACAACTGCTAACAACTCCCGTGCGTGCGCAAATACTAAAACCCATGCATCCAAAGATGCCCTTTGTCGGCCTCTCTCTTATGCTCCATCCAATGCACTCATGGTGGACCCCACCACCCCTTCCTCCTCTTCATTGTCAGATTCTTAGACGCGTGCTTACTTCAAATCCAAGTCTTATCCTCAAAGCATTTCTCAATTAGGGTGACAAATCACAATTATCATGTGAACTTATTCTACCTAATCTACCTTTCACCATCTTTTGTTAAGCTGAATATATACCTCCCTTCTCAAATGACAAATAACTTTTTTTATTAGGTATGATGCTATTCGGATGAAATTTTTATTGCCAATTAACAAGTACTTATTTTCGTATGGAAACATCTGGGATACTTAAGATGAGTTCTCTCCTCTCAATTAGACTTTTTTTCATACGCATAAGTTAGGAATCGAACATCTGACCACATGCTTGAGGGACCAAACTTCCTTACCACTTCAACCATTTCATTCTTGATTACTTCGCACAAATTTTAAAAATGTATAAATGAGAAGAGATAGAACATTACTTTTACAAAATTAACTTTATCAAGGGTTGTTGTATTATCATTAACCGGCGGAAAGACAAACACATGCTCCTATGTCTGATTTTCTATTGCGTTAAAAATCGATAATAAGCGACGAGTATAATTGAAAGAAAAGTACCACATTTCTCATTTATACCATATACTAGCGGAAAGACAGACATGTTAATGTCTCCTCGTTACCTCATCTATTACACTTAATTATATATTTATTTTATCACATTTCATTGTAAATTTTTTAGAACGTACATGCTCAAATAATGTTGGTAAAAAAATATAAGGTCAAATGCATCATGAGATTCTTTTAAGTTATACGTTTGTACCACATTAGTCCCTACATTTTTTAAATTGGTAAATCACATTTTTTTAATTAAACTTTATTAAAAATAAAAAATAAAATCACAGAATTATTCAACTTCTCAATCAATCGTCATCTTTAAAAACAAACCCTAAAATTGAGAAAAGAAAAGGAAAAAAAATAAGAAACTAATAGATCAATCTCTTCAAGTATAAACCCAGCAATTGGGAATAAACTCCAATTACTCCTTCAAAGCTAGAATTGCTGCCATACACAAAACTAATAGCTAGCCCCAATGAATTGAAACCAAAGATACACTTAAACCATTTTTTTCAAGTCAACAATTGATTTAATAAGAGTGTAACAATTTAATCGTATTACAAATCTACAATAGTATAATTAATTTGATTATTTCCTAAATATATAAGTATTAAAGTTTATTATAATAAAAGGCAATTAGGTAACTATAAAATTATTATTTTTATTTTGGCCCTTTGTCTTTTAAACACGAAATAGGACAAAATAATATGGTTGTATCTGTGACTCAAATATGTGTCATGTTTTTTTTTCATATCTTGTACAATGACTTTGGTCAAACACATCCCAGGATTTTTTATTTTTTTTGAAGAAACTTCCCAGGAGTTTTTGTAACCCGCATAAATTTTGAGGAAGAGAATGTAGAGAGTGAAAAGGGGGAAAGG